>ERZ1292623.1688-Hain-H51-01um-R1-1688-length-20763-cov-7_pt1 | contig 20763 bp, 24 predicted proteins | sample MGYA00564398_ERZ1292623 | MGnify/ENA primary metagenome ERZ1292623 (study PRJEB36523, sample SAMEA6512633) | groundwater metagenome | collected 2019-01-07 | study: AquaDiva: Metagenomics assemblies of 32 groundwater samples | reverse complement strand
TGGTGCTGGACCGTTCGACTTGCATGCCTTATCCACGCCGCCAGCGTTCATCCTGGACCAGGATCAAATCCTCTGTAAAAAAATTATGAAACAATCACGTAGCGCTTAGAAACAATTACGAACACATCTCAAAAATAGTTTCGAATCCGCGTTCCAAGTAATTTTGCTGGCAGACTAGGCGCGACGATGGAAGCTGTAGCCAAAGCTACGGTTCCGAATCGCAACACCGTCTGCTAGTAAAATTACTGGAACCGAAGGGAGAGGGCTCATGTTTGCGAATACCATTGTCGGTTCATCCTCGATATACCTTCCAGGTACACCTTCGGACTTCCTTCTCGGCCTCGCAACCATGAGCCACTCTCGCGGTCGGAAATATTTTTGAGATGCGTTCTGAGTCCAAGCGCCACACGTCATTTACATAATCTCAAATCTTTCTTTTCACTCATCGCCCGAAGGCCATGAGCTTATCGAAAGGAATCTTTCGACTTCGCTCAGGATTTTTAACATCTTGAGTTGAGTCAAAAGAAGAATAAATTGGGACAACTAAAAAACTCTCATCATCCTCGACTTGCTCGAGGATGATGATCCTGAGCCTGCCGAAGGATTTTCCTTATACATTTTTCAAAAAACAACGCCCCTTTTCGAGAGGCAAAGACTAGTATATAGAAGTGAGTCCGAAAGTCAACCCCCACACCTAATCAGGAACTGCGCTTTGGACGTGAAAATCCTCGCATACTTTACTTTCATGGTTGTGACTAACTTTCAGTCTTCCTTTTCATGTTTCTTTCCTAATTAGGTGTGGGGGTCAAGGCACAACTTTGGGCCACAATCATGAACATATAGAGAATAAAAAAGCTGATAACGGGAGGGCTATCAGCGGGAAGGTTGGAGCTAGGGAGAGCTCCCGAAAACCAGTCGAAAAATTGGCCAGGAATGCCACTTTCTCAATCGCAGAGAAGGGGTAATCGATCGCGCAGGTTGACGAGGACGTAACTCTCTACACTGTTCGCAGAGGTAGATATGACGCAAGATCATTTTCCGTCGACCAGTTTCTTCGATTTCCAACACACCGATCACGTCCTTCTTGTCCGGACAAGAACCGGCACCTTCTATATTATTCATATGGGCACCTCCTACTATAAAAAGTATACCCTACCTACGCACGCCAAGAAACATCTTTGACCGAAATAAATAGATATGATATAAAGTCCACAGCTAAGAATATCAACTTGAACTAACGGAGGGGTGCGGGAATGCATAACGCAGCAATACACACGCGGCATCTACGGATTGCACGACCAGGGGAACAGATGCCAGTGGATCCGATCGCTGCCCTCAAAAGCATCGGGTTCATTCACATGACGGGCCTTGAAAGCAACGGGGTACGCTTCGACTCCGACGCACTTTGGATCGGACAATGGAATCAAAGCGGAGAAGCGATCATTGTTGTGGTGCCTGGAGAAGATCGAAGGCTCATAGGGACGGGGTGGATGGCCGCTTTCGCCCATGATCCAAACCCAGTGCCCTACTTTCGAGTCATCCTCTCGGTTTGCGGCGTTAACAACCGCAACCAGAACATCCCAGTTCCTCCATGGGACTCTTTCAGAGGATCCGACATCGCTCGAAGAGTAAAGAACTGGGAGTACGACCCCACGCAAGACCGGTCGTCACGACAAGGCAAAGCGTAACCCGCTTGTGCCTTTTTCTTTCCGAAATGATTCTCCGCGGGCTGACGCCCGGAGTATTTGCGCACGAATAAAAAACCGGCCACTCACGAATGAGCGCCGGTATTCTTTGACTGTCGCGTTAAAGAAATTCGAACCTGACATTTATCGCATGACGCGCTGTGTAGCCATACATCACACTGACGCTGAGAATTGGCGATATCTAGTACAAACAGCAACTCCACAATTGATGGACACTTGATCTTCTTAGCCCTCATCGTGTCTCTCCTTCAACGTGGTTCAGCGCTAATCAGTGTGATCGAGCTGTGGATCCATCATGTAGCAACGATCCGCGCAACTCTTGCAGTTTGTCACATGCTTTCGGATTTCCCGATACTGAGGATCATCTACGTCTTGCAGATACTGTAGAAGCTTTTCTCGTGACGGACACTCCCCACTCGCCATATTGTCACCTCGCTCTCTTATTCTCTTTACAACTTAAAATTTTTATACAGCCTTGTCAATTTATAAATTATCCGTATAATAGCCAATACTGTAATGAGTGCCCCGCCAGGGCGGGATGCTCATAATTTAAAATAAATTAAAATTTATAAAATTATGGCAAAAACCGACCCTCCTTCGCATAAAGCTACGGAAGGGCAAGTATCCAAAATATGAAACAAGATATACATCCCGCCTATTTCCCTAAAGCCAAAGTCAGCTGCGCTTGCGGTAATACCTTTATCGTCGGTTCAACGCGCAAAGAAGTGAAAGTTGAAATCTGCGCCAAGTGTCATCCATTCTATACTGGCGCCAAAACCCTGATCGACACCGCCGGCCGCGTCGAGAAGTTTAAAGCCCGAACCGCGAAGGCCAGCGCCCCTAAGAAAGAAAAGAAACCGCGAGCAAAGAAGCAGATCGGGAAGTAGTTACAACTCCACATTAAAAAATACCTCGCTTGAGGTATTTTTTTGTTTATTCTAGCATGAAGGAAGCCCACAAGGAGGTATTCGATTCATGCCTGAATACGTTTTGCGTAAATACATTGTCGCTCGAAGGCTTCTTCTCGCAAGCTCCATTTTCTTGATTGTAAGTGGCGGAGCAGGCTGGCTCTCAAACACAGGTGAGATCTTTAGCGGTATCTTCGGAATTGGCATCGTCCTGGGAACCTGGGTTGCGCTCCTGTACGCCGCTGATTACGACTACGGGCTATCGGATTCGTAGGAGATGCTATGGTAATCGTCGGGTTAAAATGGATTACGTTGACCGCTGGAACCATTGTCGTCCTATACGGCGGCATCCTGTACCTTGTGTATCGCTTAGGTCGTGCGGGCAGTGACATCGACTCACTTCCAAGCGGAGATTAACCTCTCCGCTTTTTATATGCCAAAGTCCCATGCGCAACTTGCACTGTACGGGAAACCACGGCGGTAACGCCGTGGTAGTTCATTTGTTCTTGCGCAGGTATTGGTAGAATAGATTTTACAAAAATGATGAAAGCTGTTTACTATATTATAGTATGGAACGTGAAGCAATTTTTTATAATGCGACGAATATCGCGTTGCAATCACAGTACAAAGAGTTAAAGAAACTCAAGGACACGTACGGCTCGTGGGAAAAGGCCTGGGCCACGGTGAGTCAAACTACCGATCCGAAAATCGATCCGGAAAAAAACGCGGCGGCGCTCGAGACGGCTGGCGTGGAATTGATCCTCTTTGACGAAGATCGCTACCCCGCCCTTCTCACGGAAACTTCTCTGCCTCCGTTGGGTCTCTATATCAAAGGAACGCTTCCGCCGCTAGAGTATCCCGTTGGTATTGTCGGGACCAGAAAAGCTACGACGGAGGGGAAGGAGCTGGCCCGTGAATTTGGAAAAGTTTTAGCTGAAGCCGGTTGTGTAGTTATTAGCGGTCTGGCCTTGGGCGTGGATGCCGCCGGCCACCGAGGAGCACTTGAAGGGCATGGAATAACCGTGGCGGTTCTCGCGAATGGCCTTGACCACATCTATCCAGCTACTAATGCCCGTTTGGCCGAAGATATTTTAAAAGACGGCGGCGCTCTGATCTCCGAATATCCCCTCGGCAGTCCGTCACTTCCCTATCGCTTCCTGGAGCGGAATCGAATCATCAGCGGCCTTTCGCGCGGTATTTTGATTATCGAAGCACCCGCTCGTTCTGGCACCATCGCCACCGCCCGTTTTGCCCTCGAAGAAAATCGCGATGTGTTTGTCCTGCCTGGTCCAGCTCGTCACCCCAACTTTGCTGGCTCCCATGAATTACTAAAGCAAGGCGCCTCGCTCGTCACGGTTCCTGAAGACATTCTCCAAGCGTTCGGCCTCGAGACGAAAAAGAGAATGGAAAATGCTGATATCAGCCCGGAAGAAACGGCTATCTTGGATATTCTGCGACAGTCGACCACTCCCCTCGCCATTGACAAGATTATCGAGTTGTCGCATCTTCAAGCACCAATGGCCAACCAGCTTGTCAGTTTTTTAATAACCAAAGGCCTGATCGAAGAGACTGAGTTTGGCTACACCACCATACAATCATAACTATGGATACGCCCACAGAAAAAGCATCGGCAATCGAAGAAATACCGGTAACACCACTCGTGACCGAAGAAGAAAAACCAAAGAAAAAAGCGACGAGAAAAAAGTCTGCGTCGGCTTCGATCCCGTTAGAAACCGCGATCGCGTCAGAATTAGAAAAAAACAGTAGTGCAGATACAGCTCAAAAAATAAAGAAAACTGCAAAAAAACCAAGATCGCGATCTGTTTCTAATAGGACTAAAAAAACTAAGGCGATCAAACTGATCATCGTTGAGTCGCCGACCAAGGCCAAGACCATTAGTAAATTCCTCGGCAAGGGTTATGACGTGCAGTCTTCCTATGGCCATGTCCGCGATCTGCCAAAAAGCACCTTGGGTATTGATACGGAGAAAGATTTTGAGCCGCACTATGTTACGCCGCGAAAAAATCAGAAGGTAGTCACCGCCCTTAAAAAACTGGCAGTCAAATCAAGCGGCGTTATTCTCGCCACTGACGAAGACCGAGAAGGAGAAGCGATCGCCTGGCATTTGGCCAGCGTTTTGGATCTTGAAAAAAATAATATTCCTTCGGAGCGGATCGTTTTTCACGAAATTACCGAAAGCGCGATTAAACACGCCTTGGAAACTCCCCGCGAGATCGATAATCATATGGTGGACGCCCAGCAAGCCCGCCGCATTCTCGACCGCCTGGTCGGCTATAAACTCTCGCCGTTTTTATGGAAGAAAGTTGTTCGCGGACTCTCGGCCGGACGCGTTCAGTCCGTCGCCCTTCGCCTGATCGCCGAGCGCGAAGAGGAAATCGCCGCTTTCAAACCGGAAACATACTACACCGTTCTCGGTAATTTTGAGACGGAAAAGAAAGAATCATTCGAAGCTGCCCTGGCAACTATTGACGGCAAAGAGATTGAAGAACCAGGCATTCGCGAGAAAGCTACGGTTGAAACGTTGCTGAACGATCTCAAAACCGCACAGTTCGTGGTCGCAACCGCCGAGAAAAAAGAGTTGAAAAAAAATCCGCCGCCGCCGTTTATCACCAGCACCCTCCAGCAAACCGCCGCCCAGCGGCTTCGCTTTTCGGCCAAGAAGACAATGTTTTTGGCCCAAAGTTTATACGAGCAAGGTTTTATTACTTACATGAGAACCGACTCGGTCAACCTTTCGGAAGACGCTTTGCGCGTCGCGGCCGATTGGATTGGAAAAAATTTAGGAGAAGCCTATCTTGAAGGCGGACCGCGACGGTATAAATCAAAATCGCGTCTCGCCCAGGAAGCGCACGAAGCAATTCGTCCCACCAGCGCCAATAATGAACCGGGCGGCCTTACTCTCGACAAGGATCAGGCGCGGCTCTACGACCTCATCTGGAAGCGATTTATGGCTTCCCAGCTACCCCAGGCCGTTTTCCTTAATCAACGCGCGGTGATTATTGGTAAGAATGGCGATCGTGAACTGGCCACCTTCTCCGCCACCTCAAGCCAGATCAAGTTTGATGGTTTCTTAAAAATTTGGCCGACCTCATTCGAGGCCAGTCACCTTCCTGAACTGAAGGCTGACGACACAGTTTCCCTTCAAAATCTAGTGGACACAGAACACTTTACCGAACCGCCCCCGCGATTCACCGAAGCGAGTTTGATTAAAACCCTCGAGAAACACGGCATCGGCCGGCCTTCGACCTACGCGCCAATTATTTCCGTCATCCAGGTCCGAAACTATGTGGTCAAAGAAAAAGGCCACTTTGTGCCAACCGAGATTGGCACCTTAACCAACAAAGTCATTAGCTCGAACTTTCCTCAAGTCGTCGATATCGAGTTTACCGCTAATATGGAAAATCTTTTGGACGATGTGGCCGAAGGAAAAACCAACTGGCGGAAAATCATTAAAGATTTTTACGATCCCTTCGCTAAAAATTTGGAGGTGAAGTACGAGGAAGTTTCCAAAACTGATTTTATAAACGAAACGACAGACGAGGTCTGTGAAAAATGCGGCAAACCGATGCTGATCAAATTCGGCCGTTTCGGCAAGTTCATGGCCTGCTCTGGTTATCCGGAATGCAAAACCACCAAAGCCCTGCCAAAAGATCCGCCAAAATCAACCGGCATCAAGTGCGAAAAGTGCGGCGAAGGAGAACTGGTTGAACGACGGGTCTCACGCGGCCGTGCTCGTGGCAAACTTTTCTGGGGCTGTAACCGTTATCCGAAGTGTGACAACGCAGTTTGGCAACGTCCCGATGGAATTGAGGGAGGAAATCCGACCGGCGAGAAAAAAGAATCATCCGAACCAACTGAACCCACTGAACCTGAAACAGTTTCTGTCGCGGAAAGCGAGGAATAAAAAATCTCTCATGGTTTTCCATAGAGAGATTGAGATCGAAACGCCCTCATTACCGTTCGTCCTCGTATAGTTGGTTCGGACCGAATCCAATCGAATTCTTTGTGGGTGAAAAGCCAGTCAAAGATATTCCGAACAGCACGCCGGTGGCGGTAGTAAAATAACACTGCTATTTCTTCAATGTACCACTCTTCCATCTCTGACCAGGTTTCAAACTCGATACCGGGCTCTATGAAATTGAAGTAGAGGCGAAAGAATTCATGCATGAGCGCTGATTCCTGTTCTGCACGATGATCAAGTGGGCACAGATAAATCATTGCGCCACTCCAACCAGTCCCTACTCTGGCATGAGTGCGCGGCAAGTACTCATCAATACCAATTTTAATCACCCAGTACCGAGCAATATCCCACAAAAATCGTGGTGTGGGATCGCGATATGGAAGTCGAATCGATTTCTCTGCCTTCAAGAGCGTACGAAGCATGACGCCACTCCTTTCGCTGCCGACATCATAACACACAATTTCTCCTCTAAAATGAGGAGGATAAATATTGACTCCTCCTCTTTCAAATGGGATGATAATTTCCACTACCGATGACTATCAAGGAAATCATCAAAGAGAAACCGGATGGCTTGATTGCCCGAGCCTGTAAGTTTTCCCAGAAAGCTCATATCGGCCAGAAACGCAAAACTGGCGAACCATTTTTTATCCACCCTTTAGCCGTCGCGGAAACCTTAGCTAGCTGGAATATGGATGAAGAAACCATTGCCGCGGGGCTTCTCCATGACATCATTGAAGACACGCCCACCTCCAAAGAAGAACTGACCAAACAGTTCGGTCCGGAAATTGTTTTCCTGGTTGATGGCGTCAGCAAACTCGGAAAAATAAAATATGCCGGACTCTCCACAAAAATCGCGGCCGACGCCAAGGTGGAAAATCTGCGGAAGATGATTCTCGCTTTGAGCGAAGATCTGCGCGTGGTTTTTGTGAAACTGGCCGACCGTTTGCACAACATGCAGACGCTCTCGGCCCTGCCGCCAGCAAAACAAAAAAGAATTGCCCTCGAAACCGAAGAGATCTACGCCACCCTGGCCTATCGCCTCGGTATGCAAAACTTGAGCGGTGAGCTCAATGACCTCTCCTTCCCCTTTCTCTATCCCAAAGAATATGAATGGATTTTAAAAAATGTTCCCGGTAAGTACGAAGAACGGCGAGAGTATTTAGAAAAACTGGAACCCCAGGTGAGGCAAATGCTCTCAAAACATAACGTCCCCTGGTTTAATATCGATTTCCGGGCCAAGCGATACAGCAGCTTGTACCACAAACTCCTCCGCCATGAGATGAACCTCGACCGGATCTACGATCTGGTTGCGATGCGTATTATCGTGAAGACAGTGTCTGACTGCTATGGCGCCCTGGGCGCTATCCATGAGCTCTTCCCGCCACTCCCCGGCCGGATTAAAGACTATATCGCCATGTCCAAACCGAACGGTTATCGTAGTCTCCACACGACCGTCATCGCCGAAGGAAATCATTTTATCGAGTTCCAGATCCGGACCGAGGAGATGCATCGCAATAACGAAAACGGTATCGCCGCCCACTGGCTCTATGAACAGAAGAAAAAAAGCGGAGGCGCGCCAAAAAGTAAAAATCTCTCGAAGGAGTTAAGCTGGGTGGAGCAGCTTCGGAACTGGCAGGAAAAGTATGACTCAACCGACCCCGAGGCCTTTCTTCACGCCATGAAAGTGGATTTCTTCCGCGATCGTATTTTTGTGATTACGCCGAAGGGTGAAGTGCTCGACCTGCCGGTCGGTTCAACGCCAGTTGATTTCGCCTACCACATCCACACCGCCATCGGAAACACCTGTGTCGGCGCAAAAGTGAACGGCTCCTTCGCGCCACTCGACCGCCCGCTTCGGTCGGGAGATATCGTGGAAATTTTAACTCAAAAAAATAAACTGCCGTCCGAAGACTGGCTGAAATTCGTAAAAACTGACGGTGCTCGGGATAAAATCCGGGTCGCTATCGGTCAAAAGAAAAATGCTCTAACCGGCCGCCGCACCCCGACCGGCATCGAAATAAAATTAACCGTCCAGGATCGTTTTGGTCTTTTAAAAGAAGTGACGGATACCGTCACGCGTTCGCATATCAACATCCGCCATCTCCAGACCATCCATCAAGCCGGCAGCCAGTTTCCAATTATTAAACTCCAGTGTCAGATGATCGAAAAAGATAAGATCAGCAAACTGACCATCAAACTCAAAAAAATTAAAGGCGTGCGAGAGATCTCACACATCCTGATCTAGAACTCATCTAGAGACCATGTCCGTCTTCGTGAAGCGTCTTCGCTAAGTGTTCTAAAATGCTCTGCAGTTCTTCGTGGGAGTAAAAATTAATCGTGATTCGTCCCGAATCTCCACTTTGATTAATCGTAACTGGCGCGCCCAGGAAGGCGGCCAGGCGTTCCTGGAGCATCTTCAGTTCGGGCACTACTCTTTTCTCGCGATGCCGAGCGCCCTCGCTCACCCCAACTTGAGCTTTAAATTCTCGCGTCGTTAAACTCTTGCTTAATAGGTCTTTAAAGAGCTTGTCCTGTACTGCCGGATCCTTGAGAGAAAGGAGTAGTCGGCCGTGACTCTCAGTAATCTTTCCGGTGCCTATCGCCTCCTGAACATCGAATGGCAAATCCAATAAACGCAAGGTGTTCGCCACCGTTTCACGGCTCTTCCCAAGACGCGTCGCGATCTCCCGCTGGGTCATGCGGAACTCATCCTGAAGCCGCGCAAAGGCACGCGCCATCTCGATCGGATTCAGATCTTCGCGCTGGAGATTCTCGATAATGGCGAGCTCGAGCGACTGGCTCCGGCTCTGATCAAGTGATCGAACGATAACCGGCACACGCTCAAGACCAACTATTTTCGAGGCCATGAGACGCCGCTCACCGGCAATCAACTGATACTCAACGGACGTTCCGCCGGGCACCTCGGTCTCAATCTTCGTGACCACGAGCGGCTGAATGATTCCGTGCTCGCGAATGGAACTTGCTAATTCCTTCAAGGCTACGTCGTCGAAATGTTTTCGCGGCTGGTGCGGATTCGGTTTAATTTTTTCTACCTCCACTAAAAACACAGCCTCACCCATGGCTATTTTTTTCGTTTCCGGACGAATCACCTGGATCGATTCAAGCGGCGGGAGCGGCTTTACTGGCTCCACGCGAGTAGGGGCGATTGTTTGTGGTAATAATTTTTCCTCTTCTTTTGGTAGAAAATGCTCGCCAGTTGCTGGAGTTGGCGGTAGCGGCGTCACTGCTGGCATGATCGGAGCGCTCGGCGTGACCGAGGCTGCAAGATGCTCCTCGCGAGCCGCCGGAACAGAAGAACTGGCTGGTGGAGTTTGCGGAGGAACACTTCCCTTGTTTCCCTCTGGTCTCTGCGGTGGGATGAGGGCTCCTAATCCTTGGCCAAGCATATCCAGTAGTAGAAATTCAATTAGCCTTACTCTTAGCGGAGAGACCTTTTAAGTTGTAGGGATGTAGAAATATTTTATGAGGCATCCCATATTTTATAGCTACGCTCATGATTGAATTTTCACTCCTGGACATAGTTTAAATAATATTAAAGTTTCCAAAATTGTCGCTCGTAAACTGATTCGCTGGCGGCACATGTATTTTTTCCTGATCCATAATTTCCCGCGCTAGATTGTCGTAAGCCATTGCTCCAAAGGAATCAGGACGGTAGTGCAAGATCGGCTGGGAAAAACTTGGCGCCTCAGCAAGCGGAATACTTCGCGGAATTTTTGTTCGAAAAAGCGGATGCGGGAAATGTTTTTCCATTTCAGAAACAATATCCCGACTCAGCGTGTCGTTCTCATCATACATGGTAATGACCGCGCCGGCGATCGTAATGGTGTGGCCGAGATTAGCCTGGATAAGATCGATCATCTCGAGAAGTTGTCCGAGTCCCTCGAGGCTGTAGTACTGCGCTTGGACTGGAATCACAACTTCGTTTGAAGCCAGGAGTCCGTTAATCGTGAGGAGACTCGTACTCGGTGGTAGATCAATCAAAATATAATCGTAGGCATGTCGCACGCGGTGAATGAACTTACGCAAGAAATATTCACGCTCCGGCAGATTCACGAGTTCAACCATGAGGCCGGCAAGATGCGGCGCTGAAGGGACAATATGAAGCTGATCGACAGGCGAAAGACGAATGATCGAATCAGCGCCAACCTGGTTCAAAACACCATGATAAATGCTGGCTTCGACACTCGCCGGATGCACGCCTAAGGCTGAACTGGCATTGGCCTGAGGGTCAAAATCAACCAGTAAAACACGCTTGCCACGATACGCCAAATACGCCGCCACATTGACTGCGGTCGTGGTTTTCCCAACACCCCCTTTGGCATTGCAAATTGCGATAACTCTAGCCATAGTATAAAAACTGGAAATCCCGAGCTTGTCGAAGGGTAACTCTAGCCATTGGAGTACATTTTACCGCACTTTGCTTGATTTCAGCAATAAAAGTTGGTTAAATTAGAAACCAGCAATGACTATATCTGCCGGGATGATGAAATTGGCAAACATGCACGACTCAAAATCGTGTGGCGCAAGCCTTGTGGGTTCAAGTCCCACTCCCGGCACCAGTAGTAACTTTTTGAGAAGAACTAAAATGGACTCGGCAGGGCGAAACAATTGACTGGGGATATGGATTCGCCCTGCCTCGGCTGATTTCCCGCCCGCAGGAGGGGTCTGGGGAGGAATGCGGGCGGGTTTCGGAACCTTTTCTTTTTTGTCGCCGGAATTCATGCCAATGAAATTGGCGCGCCGAACTATTTAATCCAATCAATAAATAACATTTCCTTATCGCTTGTAAATAAACTTTGAGGATTACTACCGTCTAAATTCCTCATTTCAAGTATATATTTTGGGATTCTCTTATTGCTCTCGTTTGAGACGACAAAGCCCCAATTGTCTAAAACATTTTGAAATCTGTAAACTTCTTTTCCGTCACTTATCAAAACTGGTTCACCTTTCCCAGTTTTGAAATTGTATTTATATACAGATAGAAGTACATAATATCCCGACTCGCTAGTTTCGCTTGTTGAAATATTACCTTTTGGTCCTGTTCCTTTTCCGTAATAAATTTCGTCATCGCCGTTCCACGCAATACCTTCGCAAGAATAATTTTTATCTGCAATGAAGTGTTTTCCAATTTTGCCACTAGTTTCTAACTCATAAAATTCACAAGAATAATTGATACCATAATTTTCAGGCAAGAGGGAAACGACCGTTTTGCTACCAGACGGATTGGTGCTAATTACTGCAACTTGTGTATATCCGTCTGGAAGTTTAACTTTTTCTGATTTTTGTGTTGAGGAATCATACAAAACAAGTTCAGACCCATAAATGTTAGAGCTAATGAAAACAAATTTGTTCTCATTGATCCAAGAACCTAGCGAATGGAACTGCTGTTCTGGTTTTGCGATTATCACGTCTTTTGAATCTGCTATATCAAAAATATGCCATTCCGCGCCGGGACTAGAAAAAGATATTCCAGCATTAGGATTATCGAATCTCGGAGTTGCAGTAGAATAAATAATCTTTTTACCGTCGCGAGACCAGTTAAAAGTTTCTACATTATCTAAAATCTTCTTTTTATTTTGTCCTTGACTGTCAATCAAGAAAACCCCAGCTGGAGATGAAACAGTATAGCCCGGCTCTGGAGAAAATTTGTAGGCAATTAAATTCTTAGTAGGAGCAATTTTTGCATCCACTACTGTAAAAGGACGAGCGCGCGTGCTTGGTTCACTTATATCCTGTGATAGCAAAAGCTTCCTGTCTGTCCCATCTGTCTTGGCTGAGTAAATATTCATCTTTAATCCCTCAACAACAGCAAAAATTGCCCTAGATTCAACACTAATTTTAGTAGCACTGTCTGCGGGTTTAGAAGTTTGAATTTCTTTTGCCGGTGGTTTTGATTCTGGTTGCGAAGTTTTTCCTTTCAGAAGAAAGTTACCAGCAAGCACAACTACTCCAATGAGTAAAATTCCGCCTAACGCATATATCCAATGTTTAGATTTTGGAGGTTCGGGAGTGATAGGGTTAGTAGTATTATTTTGTTGAATTGGCGGTGTTGGTTGTTGAAAATTTTCCATAGGTTTTGAGATTAATTATAGCTTTTTATAAAATGAAAAACTAATTAATTCATCAACGCTAACATCAAGGGCTTTCGCGATTTTTCTTAACGTATCAAGTCTTGGGTTTACATTCTCGCCCTGTTCAATCTTGATAATAGTATTATTGGCAATATCGGCGAGCTTTGCTAGCCGATCTTGCGAAAGCCCCTTTTTATATCTTAATTTTTTGAGATTTTTCCCTAATGGGTATTCTTGTTTTGACATAGGTTATTTGTCATAGTACTATTATGTTGCAGTATCCTCAAGTATGTAGTACTATTGAAATGATACTACATAATATGATTATTAGCAAAAAATTAGGGAGTATAAATGATGTTGTGTGCGCATGGGTGGGCGGGGCAAACACAACTCCATTTTTGAATTCTTCGGCGCATTTTGCGAAGCAAAATATGAATTCCGGCGACAAAAAAGAAAAGGTTCCGAAACCCGCCCGCATTCCTCCCCAGACCCCTCCTGCGGGCGGGAAATCAGCCGAGGCAGGGCGAATCCATATCCCCAGTCAATTGTTTCGCCCTGCCGAGTCCATTTTAGTTCTTCTCAAAAAAAGTTCGTGCAAAGTGTATAATTACAGCACAATAGGAATTGAACAGAGGGCAACCATCCACAGGCGATTTTTTCCTCTCGCAGTAGTCGGATTTCATAATAGCTTCACCCGAGTTATTATGTACTGAATCCAAGAGAGGTAGAAAAAAACCTTTCTTGCAAATACATTCCATGAAAACTCGCGTCGTTGTTTTAGCAGCCGGAAAAGGCAAACGGATGGGCGGAGAGATTCCAAAAGTCCTCATCCCCTTCCGCGGCAAACCGCTTATCGAACACCTCCTTCAGGCAATTCAAGACTCTGGCGTGGATGCGCGGCCGGTTGTTGTGGTGGGTGAAAATGGCGACCGTATCAAGCAGACGCTTTCAGGCAATTACGAATACGTTATTCAAAAAGAACCGCTTGGCACCGGTCATGCAGTCCAAGCAACAGAAGAACTCCTCCGTAACCAAACTGATTATGTGGTTGTTATCTACGGCGACCATCCTTTTCTCACTCCAGAAACAATTAAAAATTTAGACGAACTACATAAGAAAAAAGGCGGGCCGCTCGCGATGATGACCACGACTGTCCAGGACTTTAATGATTGGCGTTTTCTTTTTAAAGATTTTAGTAGAATTATACGGAACGACGCCGAAGAAATTATATACGACATTCAAGTCAAAGACGCTACTCCGGAAGAATTAAAAGTTAAAGAAGTAAATCCCTGCTTCTTTTCTTTTCAAGGCTCCTGGCTGTGGGAACATTTGCGCAAACTGAAAAACGAAAACAAACAGAAAGAGTACTATTTAACTGATCTGGTCAAAATGGCTATTGACGAGGGATATCGAATCCACACCATTCAAGTCAGTCCCATTGAAAGTGTGGGTATAAACACCCCTGAGCAACTGGCAGTTGCGAGAGACATCCTCGAGAAAGAGTCCCCGAAAGTTACTTCGGAGATTCTTCAGCACGAGGCCTAGTCTTGACCGCGGGTTGGCTCTTTGCCATTCTTAAGTGAGCCGGAGGCGCACAAATGGAGGTTGTTGTTTTTCTTTTTCCCGTCCTAGCCTATGTGGAACTTCTCGTTTGCAACGCAAAGGATCGGCCTCACGTTCTGCATCGCGGACTAGGAGTTATAAATCGGGCCTTAACCGAACACCGCGGGTCAAACCGGCGAATCTACGCCGTGCATTTCGGGCAACGAGGTAACTACTCCCAACCCGATCTTTCAATCTGCGATCCACGGATCAAGATTCGACCACAAGATGGCATGATCGTCGTAGATACCAGTTTCGACGCATTCGTCACTCGTGACGAGGAAGACACCCGTCCCTCCCATGATCCTTCTTGGGGGAAAACACTGGCCCAGATACCCAACCTCAAAGAAACTAAGAGACTGATTGTTGGTGGCTTCCACTACAATGTTCCGCGACACTGTTGCGTAGAAGAGTTCGTCGAAAAAGCTCGACAGTACGGTCTGCCTACTGAAGTAGACTCCCGTCTCACCAACATGGCCTTCAATGAGTCGTAACCATTATGGCCCGATACCCTCGGCGCCATTTTTATTTCCTCAAATACTGAATTCGTTTACTTTTTCCCCCTCCTTGCGTAGAATAAGGAAAAATTAGTACGTCGGCCTCCCGATTCCGCTCAGCGGACGTCGGGACTCACCTGGTAGAGCGCCACAGGCATGGCAATCCCGCACCAAAAAACGGGCCGGTAGTTCAGTGGTAGAACGCCGCATTTGCAATGCGGAGATCAGGGGTTCGATCCCCCTCCGGTCCACAAACAGTAGACTAGCTGTAGGTTTTTTGCTAAAATTAGCGACATGAATAACAAGGGATTTGCACTAATAATTTTGATTGTGATCATCGGATCGCTGGTTGTTGGCGGAGGATGGTATTATATTGAGCGGCAATCTAGAGCGCCATCTCAGGCGGTGACTAACGTTCAGTCAGTTTCCTCTAGCCTAGATTCATCCCCTCCGTCAGTAACTATTCCAACCTCTACTCCCAAGAAGGTCTCCGCGTCAAAAATCAATAGAGATAGTTTTAATCAAGTTCTTTTAACAAATAAAGATCCACGATGTCCTTCTTCTCGAGTTGAGCTTTATATTATTGATGATAGGATGGTCCTCGCTGACTTTGCAGGAGTTTGTTCTTCGGAAACATCTTCAACAGCGTCGAGAATTCTTTACGGAGAGAATAGTGGGAAAATTCTATGCATGTTTATCCCGCAAGCTTTTCAACTTCCCGCAGGCTCTTGTGCCGACTCTCAACACCAGGCAATTTTTAATACCATCATGAATAACCGAGACAAACCAGACTTTGGACTTGGCCCTTCCCATGTGGTGGCAAAGATGTTTACGAATGAAGAGATGGAGGCCCGTTCAGTACTAGTTTTGGACGAAGTTCTCACAAGAGGAAGAGATCAAAACAGACTTTCTGATCTCAGTTCAATAAATTCTGGCGTATCACTTTATTTAGCCGAAGGATACAAATTAATGTGTGATGAAGGGAGGGTGTATAAATCTACTTCGGGATCTATTTCGATTGATGGAAGTGGATGGTTGCCAGTTGATTTCAGAAAGATTTCCGTTGGCGCTCCGTTGCAGAATCTTGAGGTTGATCCAATGAACGATGCTGAATTTTATTACTCTTTTGCCTGTATTCCTGGAACTAACCGTTATGAGCTGAATATGAAGCCGCAGAGCGGAATAACCAAAGATTTAGCCATGAAGGACAAGGGGAATAACCCCAATCTTTACGAAGTAGGAACTGATCGGGAACTTTTGAAGTAGGGCCACAAGAGACATTTTTGGAGATAGACTTGTTCCCTGCCCACCGAAGTCTGCGCGTGTTCGCGCGCAGACAGGTCGGCGCAGGCGGGGAGCCCGGTTGGGTCCACAGTGTATTTTGTTCAGTGTTTATAAAGGTTATTTTCTGCTACCATAGTTGGTATTAGAACTTTTATGAAAAAAGAAAGTAAACTGAAACTTCCCCGAAACCCAACGCTCAAAGATTTCCAAAAATACGTCGCGGACTTGGTAAAAGAACGTGGTTTTGAGAAAGAAACTATGCCCCAAATTTTTTATGCTCTTTTTGGAAGAGTGTGGAGAGATGGCTAAGGCAGCAAGAAAATCAGCGGGAATGAAAACTGATAAAAACTCAAAGGAATACCACCTTGACCACGAAATCGCTGACGTTTTTATATACTTGCTAGACATATGTAATCATTACAATGTTGATTTAGAAAATGCTTTCAGAGAGAAAGAAGAAATCAATAAACAACGCTTTTGGAGTTAGAAATAGTTACGCGTAGGTCATTCCACAGCTTCAGCTCGGCTACCAAAGAGTTCCAACTAAGCCCAATGTAGTCCGCAACAAATTAACACAAAGTAACTGTGTACCTGCCTGCCGGTAGGTGGAGGTGACCGGTTGGGTCCCACCTAAAGCCGATGCGACTATTCGCCTAGTTTCACCCTGGGTTTTGTGCTAGGATAAGGCCATTATTATGGCCGAGAGAACATTCAGTCCCTCTTACGTGGCAAGCTTGCCGGTTTCGAAGATGGTCTATCCAAAAACTTTGTTGGATACGTGTAAGTACTACATTTTTACCATCTACAATCCCATCCACCCGTATATCTCTGAAACCCTTCTGGCCCTCGGCATCATCCGCCACGACTTCCGCCAAGACTATCTCCTCGGTATTTTAAAACCAGAAAAAAATATTGACGACCTCATCGCCCACCTGATCAGTCACGGTTTCGGCAATCACTTTATTTCCTGGAGAGATCCGGGGCAGATCGTCAGTCTTCGTTTAGCCACAGACTTTCGACATCAACTTCATCTCCGTATTTTTACCGACGGTGAAGTTCGTGGCCACTACGAATATACTCCCGAATTTCGGCCCATTGCTCATCTAAATGAAACTGGGTTTGAAGACCGGCGAGAAGATTTTCGAAAACTTCTTGAAGGCTGGCTCGACGAACCGAAGCACTAGCGACCGCCAAAAAGCGGTTTGTTTTTACTTGCTGGAAACCAGGTAGTGAGAATTCGATTCCGGATTCAGGACTGCTTTATCGAATTTCTACTACCCGGAAACCAGGGAGTGCTCCGCCTGAGACGGACTACTTCCCGGAAAAACAATATTCCAGATATTGCCAGCCACGTGACGAACCGGACCAGAGAAAGGAAAATAATGGAGATCAATAAACGGCAAACTATTACACTCAATCACACCGCAGGGCATCTGTTCGTGCCAGGGCTTCGCCATATCCTCAATAATAAAATCGATTCCGACGAGATCGTCGTTCAAGAACGTTCCGATTCTTTCGAAAAGATCGATATTCTCTAGATGGACATTTTTCGTCACATCAACCGTGACCGCGCCGCTCCCTCGTCCTACCTTTTGATTCAAAATAACCCACTCGCCTTTCTTGGGAATACTCTGCCAGGTTAGTTTTTGCCGTCGTAACTCCTCGTCAGCCGCCGAACCTAAATCCAAATGATGGAAAATGTGTCCTTGGCGCAACGGATTGTGATTTTCAAGAAGGGCCAACTCGCGAACGGTGCGAGATCCGTCGCCAACCACATGAGGCGGTTCTCGCCGCATCACCGCGGCCACTTTCTTTCCTACCAATGTTACTCGAAAGACAAATCCTTGAAGCTCCTCTTCAATCATCGCGAGAAACGAAAGCTGCTTAGCGCTTCGAAAGGCGCGCCGCAATTCTGACTCGTTCGTAATATGAATAAAGGTATGGCGGCTCCGCGAGCCAATGTGCGGCTTTACGATCACTGTTCCATGAATCTCTTGAAACGCTTTTACGGCCGCGGCTTCGGAAAAACAGGCCCGGCCCCGCGCAACTGGAATATCCGCAGTTTTAAAGTGCTTTTTCATCGCTGACTTATTATCCATCCACGAGAGCGACCAGGAGTCCGGCCCCTTTGGCCGCGGCAAGCCGTTAAAAGTCCGAAACTCGCCATGATACTCGGCAATATAAAAATCTCGGGGCAGGCCAAAAAATCGTACTTCATACATCTTTATTCCTCGAGCTATCGCCTCATCCCAGAGAACTTTTGACCGGAGGGAAACTGATGCGTCAGGCTTATCAAGAATTTTTACAAGATGGAAGGTCGCCAAAAACTTGAACACACTAAAAAGCGTCTTCTCGTACGACAACGCAGAAAATGATCGTCCGGTTTTTTTAGATAGCGCTTCAAGCGGCCAGGAAACCCAGGAAAAAAACGCATCAAAAAAAGCGACCGACCATTCAATCGCATGAACGGTTGGCGCGCCCGTGCAGTCCGGACAAGTTTTCATATGTGATTTCACAGAAATAAAAACATACTGGTCACAACCCACTTCTAATGTGATTGATTTTACCGCAATCCTCCCCTATTATGAAGCGCAAGCGACGGTGGGGTGTTCCCGCCGACACTGAGGCTTTGGTGGGCAAGTAAGACGGTGGTCTTATTCCCGATTTCTACGAGTCTCTGATTTGTTAAGAAATCGCAATCCCGCCTTGGTGGGGAAAACACCTTTATTTTATATCTGGCGGAGGCGTGCGTGAGCGGTTGAAACGGACGGTCTTGAAAACCGTTATACCATAACAGGTATCGAAGGTTCGAATCCTTCCGCCTCCGCCAGGTACAGAAATGGCACTTCCATATCAGAAAAATTATTGTACTGCATTCCAGTAATTTCATTTTTATACCTTCCCTGTTAAACTCCAAAAGATGGAAAACGCAAAATATAAAGCCATCATTTTTGACTTTTTCGGAGTTATCTCTTCAGAGGTTGCACCGCGGTGGTTCAAGAAGCATCTTCCCCAAGAAGATCTCCTAGAATTGCGTAAAAAATATTTACAGCCCGCCGATAGAGGCGAAATAAGCACGGAGCAACTGTTTAGCCAGCTAAGCAAATTAGTCCCCATCACTCCAGAAAACATTAGACAGGAGTGGCTGGAGCTTGCAGTCATCGGTAACGATATGATTGAAATTGTCCGAAAACTAAAAGATCATTATAAGCTTGCGATCTTAAGTGATTCACAGTCATCCTTTTTTCGAGAAATTATCAAAACACACGATCTCGAACATCTTTTTAATACAATCATTGTCTCGAGCGAGATCAATATGACCAAAGCGAATATCGAAACCTTTACGTTCGCCTTGAACACGTTGGGAGTAAAGCCAGAAGAAACAATTTTCACTGATGACAATGCCGCTAATGTGGCGAGAGCCCAGTCCCTAGGTATCACAGGGCTTGTTTTTAGCGATCAAGCTCAACTGAAAAGCGATCTCTCGAAATTGGGTATCTCTTTAAGTTAAAGCGCGAAATAAAAAAACCGCTTCCCAGATCAACTAGGAGCGGTTACTCTTTTTCGCTCGTTTCGCTTTCTTTCTCACCTTCACTCATGCCGCTTCGAGAAGCCAGCGTACAGAGTTGCGAAATTGAGCGTGCCTTCCTCCGTACTGTTTCCGGCGCGTTGACTTATGTATACAGATGTTCGAGCCCTGGATCTCGCTGAACGGGACACAGTAAAACTCTCGCTTGCGGTACAAGACACAAAAAACCCCATCCACACCTTCGATCTTCTCCCCCTTGTGATGGAGATTGAAGACCCAGCACGAGTAGGGGTAGCTGTATTTTTTACCGCCTACCGTTACCGTGCGAAGTGTTCCACACATTTTCGCGACCCGCACAATCAGCCGGAGATGCCCCACATAAATCAACGGCATACTCCTCCCTCCACCATATACTACGGTGACATTTTCGCACCCCAACTTCTGTAGTTGGGCAGCTACTTTTTTCACTGCCCTGAAATTCAGATCGATTTTAGAGCCTGCCTTCATTCATCCCTCCTCCAGCTAAGCTAGGGACAGAGTATCGAGGAATGCGGTAGCAAGTCAAGATCGCAAGTATAGCCAAGAAAGGGGCTATATTTTCATGAAATACCGTGATTTTTCTTCATTTTGACTTCATCCCCCCTCTGCTACGTTTACGGGGAAAGGTCGAACCTAAGACACATTATTAACCAGGCAAAGAATTAAAAATGCGCCTCGACTCAAGAAATATTTTCTCCAAACACTGCCGTCCCGCAACTCAACCTCATCACCTGCGCCGGCGACTGGATCTCGAGCAAGAAAGTCTATACGCATCGCCTCGTCGTCTTTACAGAACGAGTACGTTAAATTTAGCTACTACTGCGCACTACTAGTAGCCCTTGGAGCCGCCCTCATCGCTACCGGTCGCAATTGAACTGATTGAGCATTTAAACTGCCATCAGCATTGGCAGTGCCAAAAACCATAACAGGTTCGCCGATACCAAGATCAGTAATTGTTCCAGAAGAACTTTTTATAATGGCAGTTTCGCCAGTATAAAAAATAATCCGCGAGCCACCATCCGCCAATTTTAGAGTGATGCTCTTATCGTCCTTCGAGAGAATCTCTCCATTAGCCACCCCACCATTCTGACCACCACGGACAAATCCCCCGCCCATACCTCCGT
>ERZ1292623.1687-Hain-H51-01um-R1-1687-length-20778-cov-5_pt1 | contig 20778 bp, 23 predicted proteins | sample MGYA00564398_ERZ1292623 | MGnify/ENA primary metagenome ERZ1292623 (study PRJEB36523, sample SAMEA6512633) | groundwater metagenome | collected 2019-01-07 | study: AquaDiva: Metagenomics assemblies of 32 groundwater samples | reverse complement strand
CGGCGTCAGAGTTCTCGGCGCGGAAGACGTGGGTGAAAGTTACCTTTCCAAATGCGGCGGCGGCATGCGTGAGGCGCGCATACTGTTCTTTGAGGATAGGGTGCTTCACTTTGTATTCACCTTTCATCTGCTTCACTACTAATTCACTATCCATCTTCACTATTACCGAAGTTACACTTCGGTTTTTTATGGGCACGAGCTTTGTAAGTTCATGAAAAGCAAGAATCACCGCTTCGTATTCGGCGAAGTTGTTGGTCTGATGACCGAGAAATTTTGAAACGCTCGCAACAGAATTCCCCAGATGGTCGCGAATCATCGCCCCTGCCCCGCTTGGCCCCGGGTTCCCTCTTGATCCCCCGTCAGCATGAATGGTGAATTTCATTTGCGTACTATACGTTGATTTGACTTCTGTAACAATCAAAAGTAAGGTGTCTCCAGAGTTCCCCACCAACCAGTTTTGGAGGAGGCATCGTGGCGTTCAATCCTTACGTTTTCAACATCCTTGCTCTTTTGAGGATGTGCAGCAATAGCCCGTCTGCGCAGTTCATGGCAACTCATTTCAAGGACCGTGTGGAAGAGTTTCTCGGCTTCATCGAACTTTCACCGGACCGCGTTGTCGATTTGGCAGAAGGCGACGAAGAGGCCGCAGAAAAGACTTGTCTGTCGGTATTCCGCTATGGTTGGCTCAACCCCGAGGGAGAGTTCATTTCAGTCAGATTTGCACAGCATGATTCGACGGTCCAGCAAATAACAGGCTTTGATCAATGCGACAAGGCTTGTGCGGCAGGCTGGGTGAAGTTCACTGTCGGTCTTCCCTATAACCAACACGGCGAATGCCTGTTTGAGCCGGGAGCTGACAAGCGGTCACTTTCACTGGCCCAGCGAAACTGGCTCAACACATGGCTGGAGACCATTGCACAAGAAGAAACCAGACCTCGTTTCTTGAGAGCGGTTTGAAGTACTCCCTCGCCGAGCCCACGATAGCCCACACGCTACATCGTGGGCTTTTCGTTTTATACCAATCGAATATCTAAAAGTCGCAGGCGGACGGGGGAAGAGCGGGAGAAGGTATCGCGCTCGAGGTGCGCGAGGAGGTGGGCGCGTGAGCCGCGCGTGAGCGAACTCGCGACACGCGCGATAGGACCTTTTACAAAAAAGGTCACCGCGTCGACACTCTTTTTTCCATCACCTGCCTGCGCAGGCAGGTGTGAATCAATTTTTAATTTCAAATGCTCTTCTGACTTTCCGAAACGTGAAATCTCTCGTATCGAGACATCACGCAATAAAAACACGGGCTTTTCGTTCGACATACCAAACGGGGCGAGCTTCTCTACTTTTGTGAGATATGAAAGCGTTGCTTCTTCGGGAGTGAGCACCGCGTCCGCGCGCCCCATTAGAGAATCGCCCTCCTCTAACGGGGCAAGCTCTGCATACGATTTATTCAATCTGTCTTCGAGAAAAAATACTTCAGTATCAAGCACGGTGAAACCGCCCGCGGCTGCGTGCCCACCAAATTGTGCAAATGTTTTTTCAGTCGCACGTATGAGTTCCATAATTTGTGTGAACCCGCCACTGCGAAATGAACCTTTGAGCGAATTGTTCCCTTCTCTCCCCCAGAGGAACACTGGCCGCTCATATTCTTCTGCAATCGTGTTTGCAACAAGACCAAGGAGTGATGGCCGCCATTCCGGATCACCAAGCGCGATAACATCGCGCAACTCGCGCTCTTTGAGTCGCGTATGCACCGCGCGCGTGATAGCACCTGCTTGTGCTTTACGCTCACGATTTAATTTCTCCAATTTCTTTGTGAGTAAATCTGCTTCGCTTTCGTCAGTGGTAATAAAAAGTTGAAATGCATCACGCGCCTCACCCATGCGGCTCGCCGCATTCACCCGTGGCGCAATCATAAAGCCGATATCGTCTTCTGTGAGTGCGCGCTGCTCCACGCGCATACCGCGCAATAATTTCTGCAGCCCGATGCGCGGAGACTTGCGCATCACGAGGAGTCCGTAGGTGACGAGGAGCCTATTTTCCTCAATGAGGGGAACCATATCCGCGACGGTTGCGAGCCCGACCATATCAAGGAGCCATTTCTCCCAACCGAGCGGTATCTGCTCGGTTGCCCTTCGTAGCCTTGGCGAAGTAGGGCTCGGATTTCGTAGTACGTCCAAAGTGGCGCACACAAGTTTCCACGCGACGCCCGAGCCGCACAAGCTCTTAAACGGATACGTCTCGTTTTCTCGTGCGTTCGGATTCAGAATTGCAAAAGCAGGCGGCAATATTTCTTGTGGTAAGTGATGATCAGTAACGATGACCTCCATACCCAATTCGTTTGCGCGTGCGATGGGCTCTACGTCTGTGATACCAGAATCCACCGTGACAATAAGTTGCACGCCGTTTTTTGCTAATTTTTCAATTCCCGCGATGTTCATCCCATACCCTTCTTCATGGCGATGTGGAATATAATTTTCAAAGTTCGCACCGCATTTTTTCAAGAAGTCATGGAGCAGTACCGCGCCCGGTATGCCATCGCAATCATAGTCGCTCCACACTGCGATTTTTTCTCCGCTCACAATCGCGCGCGCAAATCGTTCTGCGGCCTTTTGCATATCAATCATCAGAAATGGGTCGTGCAGGTGCAAGTCGTAGGAGGGATTCAGAAATTTCTCTGCCGCTTCTTTTGTCACTACGCCGCGGCGCGCAAGCAGCGCCGCGGTGAGGTCGTCGTAGTGCGAGAGTTCTGCGCGCAAAACATCAGTCAAAGGATCGTGCAATGGAAACATGTGAGCACTATTGTATACTCTAATGATGGAAAGCTGTATTTTCTGCAAAATAGTGAGTGGCGAAATTCCGGCGCACAAGGTCTATGAAGATGAAGATTTTTTTGCATTTCTCGATATTCATCCGCAAACGCCTGGACACGCACAAGTTATCTCAAAACAACACTACCGCTGGGTCTGGGACGTTCCGAATATTGGGGAGTATTTTGAAGTAGTGAAGAAGATTGCTCTCGCACAACGAAAAGCATTTACTACCGACTGGATACTATCGAAAATAATCGGGGATGAAATTGCGCACGCGCACATTTGGGTCTTCCCGAGCAATGAGGCGAAAGGAGACAAAAACGATTTCGAGCAAAACGCAGAAAAAATTCGTCAGGCTCTCCAGTGATGGTCGAGAGCTTCGATGCCGGGGAGCGTGCCGCGCGCCAGGAAGTCGAGCATCGCGCCGCCGGCTGTGGACACAAATGAAAACTTCGATAAAAGACCAAGTTCTTCAATAGCAGCAATGGTGTCCCCGCCGCCCACAACCGAACGAGCTTTTGCAACAGAGATAGCGCGCACAAGAGCGCTTGTCGCTGCCGTAAATCCCCCTTCGTACTTCCCCAAGGGACCGTTCCACAGAATAGTTTTTGCTTTCTGCGTGAGGTCGGCGAGAAGCGCGATGGTGCCCGGACCATGATCGAGAATAATTTCATTCGGGAGTACCTGCCCCATCGGTGAAATGCGCGATGCTGAATTAACGCGGAAGGTATGGCGGCGCACCTCTCCTTGCGTGTACCCGGCTCCGGCCGTACGTGCAGTAAGTGAATCTACCGGCAAGACAAGCTTCGGGCTCGCGAGCAGTTTCTGCAAGGCATTCTCGTTTCCGTGGGAGACGAGCGACTTCCCCACCTCTTGCCCTGCCGCTTTCAAGAAGTCATTCGCGAGTGCACCACCGACAAACACGTGGTCATACACAGTGAGTAATGTAGTAAGCACCTCTTCTTTCGTATTAAATTTTGCTCCGCCGATAATTGCAACCGCAGGATGCTTCGGCGTGAGCGCGTGCGAGAGTTCTTCTATTTCTTCTTCAAACAAAAGTCCTGCGTACGAAGGGAGCAGTTTCGACACGCCGACGATGGACGCGTGCACTCGATGACACGTATCGAGTGAGTCCTGGACAAAGATGTCTGCCAGCGCCGCGAGTTCCCGTGCAAATACCGGATCGTTCCGCTCCTCGCCCTTGCTGCGGCGCAAATTTTCTAACACCAGCACATGCCCCGGTGCAAGACTACGGACCGCGGCGCGAGCCCGCTCCCCTATTGTTTCTGGAAAGAATGAAACATGTTGGACGAGTTCTCCCAGTGCCGCTGCGACCGGTGCGAGAGTCTCGGTGCCCATCTGTCCGATATGGCTCGCAAGCAGTATCTTTGCACCGCGCTCCTGCAAATAGCGGATAGTGAGGAGAGCACGGCGAAGGCGATAGTTATTTGTAACCGCACCATTTTCGATTGGGACATTGAGCGGCGCACGAACGAGTATGGGGATATTTTCAAACAGGCGTATGTCGCGGATAGTTCGCATGGGTTACGCAAGCCCAGCACCAAATCAGATTTGGTGCTGGGCAAGCTGTTTTATCAAGAGTGAAAACGTATCAGGAGTCACTGATGCACGCCCGACTAGGAAACCATCGACGTCTGAATTTGCGGCGAGAGCGCGTATATCGCTTGGGTCGACTGAACCGCCATAGAGCACAAGGCTTTGTCGTGAAGTCTTTCCCGGAAGAAGTTCGGCAAGTACTTTGCGGATATAGAGCACCATTTCAGCAAGGTCATTTGGTAGAATAGCTGCACTCGCAGTTTTCCCGATTGCCCAGAGCGGCTCATACGCAATGATTATTTTTGTACGTTCTTTCGATGCGAGCGATTCCATTGCAGACGTCAGCTGTTCGCGCACAATGCCGAGATACCGTCCCTCGCCGTCTCGTTCGTGTTCACCGATGCACAGAATAGGAGGGAGCCCATGAGCGAGTGCATGCGCGAGCTTATCTACAAAGATGACGTCGGTGTCCCCTGCCGCACGTCGTTCCGAATGACCAATGATGGCGTACGTCGCGCCGCTCGCTGCATACGTTTGTGCGGTCACCTCGCCGGTCACAGCACCACCGGTTGTGCGAGACACATCTTGTGCAGCAAAGGAAACTGGGGATTTGTTTCTCACGGCGAGAGTACCGAGGAGCGGCGCAGGCGGCGCGAGCACTATGGTGATATTTGTTGTACGCGCAAGACGCTTCGCAAGCTCGAAAAGCTTTTTTGCTTTTTTTAAATCCTCTACGTACGCTTTCCAATTGGCAACGATGAGCATAGAAGTAGTATAACAAGTCTGCAAGCTTGGTATACTCTTAGGGTGATTAGTACGCACAACAAACGTGGTTTTACTTTGGTTGAGATAGTGGTCGCACTTTTTATTATGAGTGTTGCGGTCGTGTTTGCAACGATAGTCACGGGGACGATTAAAATTACGCGAGATTCAGCATTTGAAAATATTGCTTTTCACATTGCAGACAATAAACTTAATGAGTTGCGCGCTCTCGGATACGCCGCACTTCCTGCAAACGGTCCATTTTCTGATTCCCAACTCACCAGTTTGCCACAAGGTCTCGCAAGCACCACCGTCACCACCCTCAATGCAAAGACAAAGCAGGTGGCGACGGGTGTCTCCTGGCTTGGTGCAGAAGGTCAAACGCGCGTAGTGTTTCTCACGACACTTATCACCGAATCCGGTGGCTTATAGATATGTCTCGCGGACTTACCCTTATTGAAGTAGTAATCGTCGTCGCCCTTTTTGCGGTGGTTATGCTTGGTGTCGTCCAACTATATATTGTGTTTGGGCGCATTATTACTCAGCAAAGTTCATCGATTGATATTGCACTCGACAGCGGTGCTATTATCGATGCTGCCCGTAGTGCAGGTCTTCAGGCTACCCGCGTTGTCGCGGCGCACACGTTTTCTGGCGTCGGCTATAATTCTGGAACGACGACGGCGATCTTTGAGCTTCCTTCTATTGATGCATCAGGCACGATTATTCCAAGTGCGTTTGATTACATTAGTATCTATGCATCAAGTACGCAGGTGTATCGCGTCATCGACGCAGCGGGCGGTAGTTCGCGCATATCGGGGACGAAAGTACTAACGGATGTGTTGGGCGCACTTACTTTTGGATACGATAGTGTGAGCTTTCCTGCGGTGGCAAGTATCACTGTCGACGCAACGACAAGTGCTGTGGTGCAAGGACAAACGATACAGACGCATCTTCGCGGGCATATCTATCTTCGAAATCTATGAATACAATCCCTCATCATTTTGCCCGCGGATATATTATCATTTTTGCGCTCGTGGTAAGTGCTGCCATCATGGCGGTAACGGTCGCATTCTTTAATTATTATGGGAGTGCGATACATGCGGAGCGTTTTGCATTCACCTCAGTACAGGCACAGGCTCTTGCGGAAGCTGGTATTGATAAAGCGGTCTATGAGCTCAATCAGAGCGCTGGATATTCGGGAGAGAGCGATATTGAGCTTGGGAACGGGACGTATAGCGTGTCGATTGTAAGTATCGATGGCAACACAAAACGAGTGACTGCCACAAGCTATGTGCCGAACAGCACGAACCCGACTGCGAAAAAAGTCGTACAAGCGACTATTGGTATAGATGCGTCTGTGGCATCATTTTATTATGGTGTTCAAATCGGACAGGGCGGTCTAGAGATGAGTAATTCATCAAAAATCATTGGCAATGCGTATTCAAATGGAAACATCATCGGCACCAATTCGGCCAGAATTCAAGGCGCCGCGATTGTTGCCGGGCCAATCGGCATTATTGATGGTATGGATATCGACGGCGATACCTGGTCCCATACCATACGAGGAACTTCAACGGTCGGAGGGAACGCAACGAGTTCCGTGCTTCGAAATACAACTGTCGCCGGTAATGTTGTGGCTGATTCCATTTCCAATTGCATAATCGGGGGCACAGCCACCTATGATACAAGTTCAAGCTGTACGGTGACTGGAACCACGTTTACCCCCAATCCCAACGTTTTTGTTCCAGCGGATGTGTTACCTTTGCCAATCTCGGAGGCTCAAATTGATGTGTGGGAATTGGAAGCGACCAACGGAGAGAGTGTGGGCTCCCAAACCTTCAGTAGTGGTACCAGAAGCATGGGACCAAAAAAGATTAACGGGAATTTGATTATGAGTGGTGATGCAGAATTAGTAGTCACCGGGACTTTGTGGGTTACGGGAGAGATTGAATTGAGCAATAACTCAAAGATCAAGTTGGACGCCAGTTATGGTAGCTCAAGTGGCGTAATCATAGCCGGCATTGATGAAAGTGCGACAGCGGGCGAGATCGAGATCTCCAATTCCGCTCAAGTATTAGGTTCAGGCTCCGCAGGCAGTTACATTATGCTTCTCTCACAAAGAGAAATGGGTTCGAATGCGATTAAAACTTCTAATAGCTCTGCGGCCGCAATTCTGTACGCGGGTGAAGGTCAAATTGAAATCGGCAACAGTGCAGCTCTTAAAGAAGTCACAGCTTATAAGCTCAAGATTATCAACACTGCTACCGTCACCTATGAAAGTGGACTACAAAATGCCAGTTTTTCCAATGGACCGGGAGGATCATGGGGCGTCGTGCCCGGTACGTATGCGATCATTCAATAATTAAAATGCCGATGAGAGCGAATAAATCGGTGCAATCATAGAAACCGCGAAGATGCCAACGACGATGCCGATGAAGAGCATCAGGACGGGCTCGATGATGGTCGAAAGGTCTTTTGTTTTTTGGGCAACGTCCTGTTCGTAAAATTCTGCAATCTGTTTCAACATCTCGGCGACCTTTCCGGTTTCCTCCCCCACGGTGAGCATATCGCTCATGAGAATCGGATACAGATTCGTATGTGTCGCAAATGCCTGCGAGAGTAATTCCCCTTTCCGTACATGTACCTCTGCTTCTCCTACCACCTCAGCAAATACCTCTGCGTGTACGACCTCTTTAGTTATCGAGAGGGCGTCGAGTACCGGGACGCTTGAAGAGTGCAATGAGGAAAGCGTGCGAGAGGTACGTGCGGCATAGGTCTCCCGGACGAGCTCGCCTATCACCGGCAGATGTAATGCAATGGCGATTATAATTCTGCCCCCCAACCGCGACCGCACAAAAGCAGCTCCGCCGACGATGAGAGCGATGATGGCGGCGAGAACGACGGTAACATTTGAAACCATGAAATTCGACATGCCGACGATGACTCGTGTCGCAAGCGGTACTTCTACACCAAGTTGATTAAACGTACTCGTTAGCGTCGGTACCACATAAATGAGCATTAAGATGCCGACGATGATGACGGCGATGATAACAATGATGGGGTAGATCATTGCACCCCGTATTTTACGTACAAGCTCCTCTGAACGCTCCATCTGAAGAGCAACGACCGTGAGAGATTCGGACAAAGAACCCGATTCCTCTCCCGCGCGTGCCATCGCGGCAAATATTTTTGGAAATATCGACGGGTACAGAGCCAGTGCCTCATGGAATGAAGAACCTTTCTTAACTGACTCGGAGAGACCAACAGCAATAGACTTGAGATTTTTGTTACTTGATTGTCGTTCGATGACCGAGAGTGCGCGCGAGAGTGAGAGTCCGGCGGAAAGCATAGCAGAGAGATTCTTCGCCATCCGGATAATTTCATCTCGCGATACGGTGGTGCCGATGCTGATAAAGAGCCACGGGGGGAGTTTGAAACTGCCCGTGCTTTCAGTGAGTTCGGTGACCGTGCCGCCCTCTTTCTGTATTTGCTCATACACCGCGAAACGCGTGTCTGCCTCAACGACTCTTTTCTCATCGGGCACCCCCCCCTTCCGTATGGTAATGCGGTATTTCATATTACTCAGAAATCGCGCGAAGGACTTCTTCAATCGAGGTGATGCCGCGGGCTGCTTTGTAGAGACCGTCTTCACGCATCGTGAGCATACCTTCCTTTTTCGCTTGGGTTTCGATAGCGTCGCTGGTGCTTGTATGAAGAATGATTTCTCTGATGGCAGGTGAAACGGCAAGTACTTCATGGATGCCGATGCGGCTCTTGTAGCCATCGGCACAATCAGCACTGGGTACTGGTTTATAGAAAGAGAGATCGTCGAGCTTCGACCCTTCTTTCACCAACTTCTCGTCCTGAAGTGCCTTAAACGCAGCATTGAATGCAACAGTATCTGCAATCTTCGCACGCGTGGCGGAATCTATCGCATATGATTCCTTTGGATCGCACAGTCTTCGTACCAAGCGTTGTCCAATGATCACACGGACGGTTGAGACGAGAAGAAACGGTTCGACACCCATATCGATAAGGCGTGGGATAGCGCCTGCGGCGCTGTTGGTGTGGATGGTCGAGAGCACAAGGTGGCCAGTGAGCGCGGCATTAATGGCGAGCGAGGCTGTTTCACCATCGCGGATCTCGCCGACCATAATGATGTCGGGGTCTTGGCGCACGAGCGAGCGCAGTCCATTCGAAAAAGTGAAGCCGATTTGCGGATTGACCTGTGTTTGATTCACCCGCTTCATCTGGTATTCGATAGGGTCTTCGATAGTTGAAATATTTACATCCGGCTGATTCAGAATGTCGAGCATCGTGTAGAGTGTCGTCGTCTTACCGGATCCCGTGGGTCCAGAGACGAGAATAATACCGGTCGTCTGCTTCAGCGCATGATGGATGTGTTCCATGTTGTAGCCGTGGAGACCGAGGACATCAAGCGTGAAGCCCTCGCCCGTCTCACGCAGAAGGCGCATCACGGTCTTCTCGCCGAAGAAGGTTGGGAGGATAGACACGCGGAAGGAGACGCGGTCGGCTTCAGTCTCCATTTTGAATCGGCCGTCTTGTGGGAGGCGTTTTTCATCAAGTTTTAAGTTCGAGAGCACCTTGATGCGCGCAACGATGCCCGCTGCTGCGGCTTTCGGCAGCGTCATCGCGTCGTGGAGGATACCGTCGATACGGTAGCGCACGAGAACCTCGTTTTCCATCGGCTCGATATGGATGTCAGAAGCGTCTTGCACGATAGCGTGGCGGAGCAGGGTGTCGACGATGCGCACAATCGGCAAGTCCTCCGCCATTTTCTTCAGGTCATCACCGGAAAGGTCTTTATTCCCTTCTGCAATCACGCGTATCTTGCCCGCTTCAGAAGAGATGATGTCGCCAAACTCGTCCTTGAGTGACTTCTGATACTGCAGGAGCGCGTGCTTAATGCTGTCGGTGTCGGTGAGCCGCGAGAGTATTTTGAGCCCTGTCTTTTTGCGCATTGAGTCGATAGAAGCAAGGTCTTCGACGTCGAGCATCGCCACCTCAAGTGAGTCGTTCTCCTTTTTGAAAGCGATGATGTTGTGGGTGCGCGCGATCGGCTCTGGGATAAGCGCGAGGACATCGATTGGGATGCGATGTTCCTTGAGATTCACAAACGGGATACCGAGCACATACGCCTGAATGCGCCGGAGCGCGTCTTCAGTGAGGTGACCGCGCGAGACGAGAATATCGCCGAGCGACTGCTTGCGCTTTTTTGCCTCTTCATCTGCCGCATCAATATCTTTCTTGGCGACAAGGCCAGAGTCGATAATGAACTCTTTCAGCTCCCCTTCTGAAACGTGCATATGTAGTGCAGTATAGCGCGTCCCGCCTACGGCGGGACGCGCTTTTCACAGATTGTTGACGCACAGCACGCATCTGGTATACTCTCCGGTAAGTGAAATGCCCCTTCGGGGCTTTCTTTATAAACAGTGCGACATACACATTCCATATGATAGACCTTAAAACAATCAATGCAGTCTTGGGGGAGTTTGAGGACAGGGGCATTAGCCGCGCGACGATGGTCGAGGCCATCGAGAGCGCGATGGCAACCGCCTACAAGCGCGAATACGGCAAACGCGGACAAGTGGTCCACGCCAAGCTCGACCTCAACACCGGCATCATCTCCTTTGAACAAGTGAAAACCGTCGTCGACGACACGACGGTGCGCTTTCCTCTGGAAGAGCCGGAGACCGGAGACCGGAAGCTAGAAACTGGACATGCAGGATGGCATGGTCACGATGAGGAACATTTGGCTGAAGGTGAGCTCCCCCGCTTTGACCCGGAGAAACATATTCTCCTTGAGAATGCGAAGTTGATGAAGCGCGGTGCGGCTGTGGGAGAGGAAATTATCTTCCCACTTGAGCCGCAGGACGACTTCGGTCGTATCGCCGCACAGACAGCCAAGCAAGTGGTAATCCAGAAAGTACGCGAGGCCGAGAAGCTCTCAATGATGGAAGAATTTGGCGAGAAGAAAGGGCAGATCGTGGGCGGTATCGTGCAGCGCATGGAGCGCGGCGCGATCTTCGTCGACCTTGGTCGCACGACCGGCATCATCCCCTACGAGGAGCAGATTCCAGGTGAGCGCTACCGCATGGGCGAGCGGATTCGCGCGTATCTCTATGCAGTGGATGAAGGATTCCGCGGTGTGTATCTGCGCCTCTCTCGCGCACATCCAAAGTTCGTCGTGAAGCTGTTTGAGATGGAAGCACCGGAGCTTGCTTCTGGCGCTATCGAGGTAAAGGCGCTTGCAAGAGAGCCAGGGAGCCGTACTAAGATTGCGCTCGCCTCGCTGGACCCGCACGTCGACCCGGTCGGCTCACTTGTTGGCCAGCGCGGCGTGCGCGTCTCGACCGTGATGAGCGAGCTCGGCGGCGAGCGCATCGACATTATTGAATGGAGCGATAACGCGAAAGAATTTGTGAAGGAAGCTCTCTCCCCGGCGACACCACTGGAGGTCGTGCTTGATGAAGCCGACCATCGTGCGACGGTCACGGTAGCGGAGGATGAACAGTCGCTCGCGATCGGTCGCGGTGGGCAGAACGTACGGCTTGCCGCAAAGCTTACGGGGTGGAATATCGACATTGTTTCTACCGGAGGCTCTGAAATCGCAGAGTCTGACGGCGAGACGATCGCTATCGCGCCAACAGAAAAGACCCCCGCTGAAGAGGCCGGCGTGATGCCGACAGAGAGCATTGAGGTTGTTGAAAATGCGACGCCAGAAATAACTGAGCTCCCGGCCGAAGAGGAACTCACTCCCCTTCCCGCAAGCGACGAGACTGCTGCCGACAAAGAAGAAGATCGCGACAAAGCCAAAGACGAATAGTATAATGAGCGTATGAACTTACTTCACGATATTGACCCGGGTACGAAGAGTGAGATGAATGTCATTATTGAGATTCCGCACGGCTCACAAAATAAATACGAAATTGATAAGAAGACAGGTATGATTGCGCTCGATCGCGTCTTGCACACCGCACAGACGTATCCCTTCGACTACGGCTTCGTACCGCAAACGTTGTGGGACGATGGGGATGCACTTGATGTTGTTTTGCTCACCACCGTGCCGCTTTTCCCCGGGCTTCTCGTGCGTGCGCGTCCTGTAGCTATTCTTCCGATGGTGGACGGAGGCGAAGCAGATGAGAAAGTAATTGCGGTTCCCTCGGACGATCCGCGTTTTGCAGACATCAAGGACCTCACGGACCTTAATAAACACCAGCTCAAAGAGATTGCACACTTTTTTGTTACATACAAGAAATTACAAAACAAAGAAGTCAGTGTCGGTGAGTTCGAAGGAAGGGCTGCGGCAGAAGCCGCATTCGAACGCGCGCGGAAGCTGTATAATGATTCGAAATAATATGGAACAACTACCTGCTGATGAAAAATTGCTCCCCGAGGGTGAAGAAGGCATCGAAGTAACAGCACTCCCAGTGCTGCAGAGCTACGCGACAGCAAGCAAGCCGCTCCCAAAGGAAGCGCCCCCGGCAGCTCCTATCCAACCCGGGGTCCCTTCACCGCAGGCGCAGTCGTGGGGTACGGTCATTTCTATTATTATCATTGTGCTCATGATTATCATTGGTGCATTCTATGCGTGGGGGAAGCGAGTAGCACAAAATCAAGTTTTCACTGAACCAGCAACAGCCCCAACAAGCAACTAAATTCTACCGTATGAACAAATATACACAGCCCTTTAGCCAGCACCAAAACAGCTTTGGTGCTAGGCAAAACTCGATGCTTGTTCCGATGGTGATTGAAAAGAGTCAGTTTGGCGAGCGCGCCTACGACATCTACTCGCGCCTCCTGAAGGAGCGCATCGTCTTTCTCGGCGGCCCTATCGACGACGATGTCGCAAATCTTGTCATCGCGCAACTTCTCTTTCTTGAAGCAGAAGATCCGAAAAAAGATATTTCGCTCTATATCAATTCTCCGGGCGGCTCGGTGACGGCAACGCTGGCGATGGTCGACACGATGAATCATGTGAAGCCGAACGTCTCGACCGTGTGTGTCGGTATGGCGGCCTCTGGTGCTGCGATTCTCCTCTCTGCTGGGCAGAAGGGCAAGCGCTATGCGCTCCCAAACGCTGAGGTGATGATCCACCAGCCGCACGGCGGCGCCGAGGGTCAAGCAACTGATATTGAAATTACCGCGAAGCAAATCATCAAGCTCCGCGCAGTACTCAATCGCATCCTTGCGAAAAATACCGGTCAATCACTTGCGAAGATTGAGAAAGATGTCGAGCGCGACTTCTTCATGACCGCCGACGAAGCGAAAAAGTACGGGCTGGTTGATAAGGTGTACAAATAACTCGAGGCAAATAGTCTCGTGCTAGTATCCAAAGAGGTATTTACTTTTTATTTATGCAAGATTTGAATCCCATTAGATATTGGCTAAGAGGCGGAATAATCATGCTCGCTGTTGTCCTACTTATTTTCCTTGTCTATATGTTTATCTGGGTCCCTTTATTTACTGGTAGCTTATTCATAATCTTTTTGTTTGCTCCGGGACTCATACTACTAGGACCCCTATCGTCAAAATGTCTTGGATTTATGGGAGATTCAATACAATACTGCCCAATAGACCAATCACTTTACTTTGTGATGCTATACACAACCTGTCTTGTTTTCTACTTCCTTATTGGGGCACTTGCAGGCTGGATTTACGGGAAATTTAAAAAGAAACGAGTCACCGCGGGTCTTGGATAAGACCGGCCTGCTCGAAAATGCATAAATATAGGAATAATGATAGAGTCCCCTCATACCGCCTTGCCGATTGACTGATACGAAAGCACGACCGATCATCTTCTTACTTTGTACTTAATCCGTCCGTTATCTGGCGGCCGGAATCTTTGGAACCCGAAGTTATATGTCACTCAAAATCATATTGCTCATGCTTGCGCTCTCGGGCGTCGGCGGAGTTGTGCTTGGGTATGTGCTACGTGTCCTTATTGGTCTCGCTCAGCGTGGCTCCATCGAGCTTGAGATTAAGCAAAAAATGCTCCAGGCCAAAGAGCAGGCGGCGAAGATTATCACGGATGCCGAATTCCGCAGTGCAGTCGTCGAGACCGAGCGTCTTGCGCCAGTCGAGGAACGTGAGGAGAAGATAAGTACACGGGAGGAACGCCTCGCCTTGCGCGAGGAATTTCTCGATTCACGCCAACGTGATGTAGATGAAAAAGAAGTTGAGGTGCGCTCGCGGGAGCAAGCTGCGGTGCATGCAAAAAATGAAGCGGAAAAATTGACTGCACAGCGTTCCAAAGAACTTGCGAAAGTCGCACACCTCTCCGAAGATAAAGCGCGTGAAGAACTTTTTTCTGAAATTGAGCATGCTCATGAGGACGCGATACTTCTGCGTCTCCAGAAACTTGCCGCGAATGGTCGCGAGCGCCTTGAGGACAAGGCGCGCGAGATACTCACCACCACAATTCATCGGCTCGGGAACGCCGTGAATGCAGAAGTGATGTCGCTCTCGGTGGCCCTCCCTTCAGATGAAACAAAAGGAAAGATTATCGGTAAAGAAGGACGCAATATCAAGGCATTTGAGCGTGCCACGGGCGTCGATGTGCTCATTGATGATGTACCGGACCGGATTACACTCTCCTCCTTTGATCCGCTCCGTCGCCATATTGCCAAGATCGCGCTCGAGAAGCTTATTGTTGATGGGCGCATCCAGCCGGCAAAGATAGAAGAGACGGTTGAGAAGACTCGTGCTGAAGTCGCAGAGATTGTGAAGCAGAAGGGTGAGGCCGCGGCATATGAGGCGGGGGTAATCGGGCTTGATCCCAAGCTCACTGCCCTTCTCGGCCGCCTTCACTTCCGTACGAGCTTCGGCCAGAACGTACTCACTCATTCTATTGAGATGGCGCACCTCGCCGGTATGCTCGCGACCGAGCTCGGCGCAGACGCGAATATTGCGCGCACTGCCGCCCTCCTTCACGATATCGGGAAGGCGGTTGATCACGAGGTACAGGGCACGCACGTGGAGATCGGCCGACGCATTCTTGAGAAATTTGGTGTCGATAAACGCGTCATCCTTGCAATGCAGTCGCATCATGATGAACATCCCTACGAAACACCCGAGGCAGTCATTGTACAAGTAGCCGACGCGATCTCTGGCGGGCGCCCTGGCGCCCGCCGCGACACGGTGGACCGCTATCTTGAGCGCCTCGGCGACCTCGAGCGCCTCGCCACTACCTTCCCCGGCGTTGAGAAGGTCTACGCCATCGCGGCAGGTCGCGAGATACGTATCTTCGTGAACCCCGGCAAGGTCACCGACCTCGCGATGCACAAGCTCGCGCGCGACATCGCGAAGCGCATTCAAGAAGAGCTCAAATACCCGGGCGAGATTAAAGTGAATATAATCAGAGAGAACAGAGTTGTAGAATTTGCCCGGTAACCATTATTCAGCCTCTTGCATATATTCAGTCACGATAGTGATTACTTTTTGAATTGTTGCATTACAGTTTTTGAAGCTTATGAGCGAGAGGATTTCATTTCCGTGGATTCGGAATAATTCACTTATGAGAGCGTGTATGAACGACTGCGTCGCACCGCTTACTCCAGAGAAGTCTATTGTTACTTTTTTACCTTTAGAAACTCTCGGGGTTAACATTTTTATACGGATATCTCTGGCGATATCCTTATTTTCAGCAAAATCGCCTATGAGTGGTTTAAGATGAATGATTGTCATACAAAAATTGGTTTCTTGTAACGCGCATGTTTGCGCGCTCGAACAGCTTTCGCATATACATTTCGTATATGTTCCAAGAGTGCAGTAAATTGCTCATTTACGTCAAGCGCGAGGTCGATTCCAATGACAGTTCCTTGCCAGTGCGGGTAGTCGTTCCCGGCGGAATGCCTATCTTCAAGAGGATCGGCCTGAAGCGGATTTTTGTTCTCGGTTTTTTGTTTCAATAGTTTATAAAAAGCTGTACCACTATAGATAACAAAGAAGTCACTATTAACCGCAGCGATCGATTTCACGAAAAAAAGTCCAGCCCCAGCATTCTGCTCGGTGCCGCCCTCACGGTCCGTAGTTCCAGTTATTCCCGGAGTTAATGCAAGACGAATTGACTGAAGATCGTCTGTCGAGTGATGAGATTTCCTGATAGTTCTACTGATACCGACTCCTACGTCACTGATTCCTATACGGACAGTATTGCTTTTCGAATAGTATTGGGCGGCAACGAATGCCCCGCGAGAAGAATCAGCGTGTTCCAATACGTTTCGAACAAGCTCACTCACGATATATTTAAGAGGTTCTGCATGAATTGGTGCGAGATGAAGGAGAGGAATCATTTCTGTAATGAAACGCGTTAAGGAAGTAGAGTCTTTTATCTGAGTAAGGGGAATGAAACGTCCACTCGAATCGTGTTCAGTCATGATGATTCCTGAGTCAATCTCCAAAAACTCAAACAATCGCATCCGTTCGAAATAATGACGCGATTTCGCTTCAAGTGCTTCGCAATCAATTTTCTCTCTCGGCACTGTTTGTCCTAGAGCTGCGATCATAGTGAGCACAATTGGATGTACGGAAATCCATTTCTTGTTTGCGGTTATGAGAAGTTCTTTTGGATTACTCGGATCAAATCTCCGTAAAAATGAATCGAGATTTCCTAAGAAAGCGCTATTGGGGAGATTTATCCTCATACGGCTTATATTACCGGGAATTATAGATTTATGCAATTCCCGGTAGTGTGTGGTACTATGTATTGAAGTGTCCGGGTGAAATCAAGGTCAACATCATCCGCGAAAACCGCGTGGTTGAATTTGCCCGCTAACTTTATAAAGTTTGGATATCAAAACTTCCCCACGGTCGTGGCATACTTTTGATATCTGTAATTTTCAATAAAGTCCTGAAACAAGCTAGGCTGTCCCTCAAAGATTTTTTAAAGCGGTAAAAAGAAAAAGAGCAACCGAAGTTGCTCTTTGTGCGAGGTATCTTTCCAGGTATGCCTCGGAACCTGCCCCGTTCACAGGAGTCCTTGCCGGAGTACTTCGTCGAAATATTCGCGACGAATTTTCCCGACGAGTGCCAGCGCCTCGATGGGGCTTTTTCCAAGGAAGTTGCGTCGCGTGTGTTCCGCGAGTTCCTTGTCATGCGGGACAATCATGTAGAGATAGCCCCACAGATTGTTATTGCCGCATCCGATATTACCGTTCACGACAGAAAGGTCATCGCGATGCTGTTCCTTCAACGATTCCTCGATGAAGGATAATCCGGTAATTACATCAGCAGCCTTGGTATCCATAGCACCTCTCCTTTGAATGATTGAAAGATCAAATCTCTAAAAGTTTCTGAAACATTCCAGGAACTTTATAAAGATGGCAAGCAATTTCTGACCGCTTGCCATTACCACTCTCACGCGAGGGTTGACGGGTAGTTTAAGCGTATCTACCAGTAGAGCTTTGCAGAGGACTTTAGTCTTTTATATCTCTCTGCGGGATTGTGTTTCGTTTATTTCACCGAAACCAATCACCCTTGTTAATTTTTATACCGCAGTCAGACCAAGGTCTGCGGGAGGAGACTCACACCGGCGCCAATCCGAAGCCATTGCCCTTGACTTGTATACGGTTCATCAGCCGGAGAGATCCTTCTCCTCCTTTGTGATTTCCGTAGGACAAGCCTTCTGGGGTCAGGACCATCGAATGTGCATCGAGCGAATACTCGCCATACCGACCTTCTCGGTATCCGCGAGAATCCTGCTCGATCTGGCGCCTAAGCGAGCGTTGGTTCGCTACGTATTCTTCATACGTAACTACGTCAACCTTTTCCAGATCACCATTACCGTCGTGCTCGCGCCAGACGGTCCTCTCCAACAACAGAGGTTGGTTGTCCGGAAGCTCCTTCACCGTCGCGGTCCGCCAGGGGAAGTAAACTCCCCAGCCCTCGTAGTTATCGGCCTTTGCACAGGCCTCCTCTCTGAGGTTGAAGCTCGCGTTCCAGGATTCGGCGACAGTCTTGCTTCGGGTGAAGCCGACCAGCTTGATGCTGGTATTGTACTCACCCTGGTACTGCACAAAGAGTGCAAACATGACTGTCTCCTTACCCCAGTGCCCGAGGTGCGGTTGCGGGTATCCGCGGTGTTCAATGTGCTGCTTGTCTGTTACCACTATATCGCAGAAGGCATTGACAGTAAAATCTTATCATTGTGTGGACTCGATTCGTCAAAAATATCCTTATTCTACATATCTTTTCTACCAATACTCTATGTCCAAAAAACTTGACAGAATTACCCATTTTGCTATCATAGCCAGATGGAAATAACAGAAACGCTCAAATTACTCGGACTCTCTAAGAAAGAGCAGAAAGTCCTCATTGCTCTCCAAGAAGGGAACGACACTCCAGTGAAGCTCTCTAAGGCAACCGATGTCTCGCGCACGGCTGTCTACGCTATCCTGCAAAATCTCAAGAAGCGAGGGATCGTAGTCTCACACATACGAAACGGGAAGAAAACCTTCGCGCTCGCAGACGAACGCGAGATAGAGGAAACACTATATGCCACGAAACGCACACTCTTGAAGATCCCAGAGGGGCGCGAGGAAGTGCACGGTCTCTCTGATTCCACCGTCATTATCCATCGTGGCAAAGATTCTATACGAAAGGTATTAGGCGATATGCTCTTAGCGCACAAGAATGAGCGGTTCTATGGACTTGCCGGCGATAACGCAGGGATACACTGGAACAAGACATTCTCTCTTCAAGAGACTAATCGCTTCAATCGTGCGCTTAAAAGCAACAATATTATCGCGGAGACAATTCTCGAGGATGGTTTACTTGAGCGGCAGACGAGGGAATTAGGGGTCTCGTGGGCAAGGGACTTCGAAGGTCGTACGACTCGAGTGAATGTGCTAGATAGTGAATATTTTGGCTACGCGAGCCAAGTGTTCATCTTTAAGCAGTCTATTTATCTCATGGCGCTCGGCGAAGAGCTGGTGATAGAGATACGCAATTCTGAAATACAGAAGATGTTGCTGACGTTCATTAAATTTATGCAGGATAACTCGCGTGTTATCGATGCGAACGAACTTTTGCGCTCAATCATTGCCGAAATGGAAGCGAAGAAGGCCGAGTCGCAGTGATTTCGCGTTATCCACGCGGGGTTGGCAAGGGTATTGCATAATATGGCGCATTTCCTATACTTCCTTGCAACCCGCCCTCTGTAGGCTGCGGGATTAGCAGCTAGCAGATATTTATGAACAAAGCAGATATCGTAGACAAGGTACATGGCGTTCTCGGCACCACCAAGGCCGACGCCGAGCGCGCTGTCGAAACGGTTATTGATTCAATCGTTTCCGGCCTCAAGGGTGGCGATGAAGTCTCTATCGCCGGTCTCGGCATCTTCGCGACGAAGGCGCGCCCAGCACGCCAGGGCAGGAATCCTCGCACGGGCGAGACAATTCACATCAATGCTTCGCGCACCGCGAAGTTCCGCGCCGCAAAGGCACTCAAGGATGCAGTGAAATAAGGTTTTCGTGCTTAAACACAACGCGGCGCCTCCGGCGCCGCGTTGTGTTACTCTAATTCTCCGTACACTTCTTGCGGCCGCACTTTTGTAGAAAGTGTTTTAATTGTTTCGTGTAACCCAATGTACGCAGTAACTGCGGCCGGTTCTTGTATTATTTTCGCTTTTCTTTTCGCATAGTCGACAATAAGAAGCCGCTCACCATCAGTGATGATTTCAAGATTTTCTAATTCAGGCGTGTCTACAGTAACATGCAATATTGTCGGGCGATGTAAATGAGATGAAAGCTCTTCTTTTTCCACTTGTTTAATGAGCTCAACACCCTTAGCAGTTAGAATTCCATCGACAATGATCTGGCGCAATCGTTGACGGTGGTGAATGGGCCTGTATGTAGTTCCCTTCGCTATTTTCCCCGTATGCACTCGCACCGCTCCCCCTCCTTGAATGCCCCACAACTTTTTTGCGGAACTTCTTGTGAGCACTTCATATGCGCGTTCAATCGGAATGTCTAAAGAAGCAGATTCCGACTCTAGTGGTTTCAGGATCCAGGTATAAATCCTGCCGGTTCGATCTTGTCGCACTAATCCTCTTTTCTCTAACTGCTTCAAATTATAAAGCAGTGTAAGTCTCTTCCTGTCTAACTTCTCCTCAAGCTCTCGCATTGACGCTGGTCTTTTCGACGCGTAAAGCGCCTTCAACAGTAGCACCTGCGTCTTATTAAACTTTCCCCTCCTCAGTTCTATGTTAAAAATATTTGACATATAATATCTATAAATATGGCTTATCTACGTTCAGAAAGCAACTACGAGTAAAAGAATAGAAAATCATCCCTGCAAAATTTTATACTGACTGTTCGTTCTTTAAGGAGAAGGAGAAGAGTTATGGAATTCAGACGGATTTCGCCCAAATGCGTGATCGGGTCGTGCCCGGCTGTATATGAAACCGAAAGCGGTGATTTGCTCATCGTCGGTTTTATCCCCACTGCGGACGAGTCCCGAGTAATCGCTTCCAACAAATCAGGAGAAGAAATGGCGGTGCGCGTTCCGAAATCGCTCATCGCAAACCTGAAGTTCTAACCCGCCCGTTCTCTTATGTATGCGCCCACAACCGTGGGCGCTGTTTATTTCAAATACTTCTTTTTGTTTATTTTGTCGGGGAGATACGACTCGGGTT
>ERZ1292623.1686-Hain-H51-01um-R1-1686-length-20778-cov-7_pt1 | contig 20778 bp, 30 predicted proteins | sample MGYA00564398_ERZ1292623 | MGnify/ENA primary metagenome ERZ1292623 (study PRJEB36523, sample SAMEA6512633) | groundwater metagenome | collected 2019-01-07 | study: AquaDiva: Metagenomics assemblies of 32 groundwater samples | reverse complement strand
TGTGTCGAGTTGATTCTCCAAACAAGATGTGCTGTAATACCATCTCGTCGTTATCTCAGCAGGTGCCTGTGGTGGCGACGAAGGTGAAAAAGCAAAGCAAGGAGTTCCCAATGGCTGGTGAACGTGAAAATCTCCGGAGCTACCTCAAGGGGAGAAATTGCACCGGGGTCGAGCACGGCTACGTGAGGTATGCGAACGGCGAATCTGAGCCGTTGTACAAACTCCGGAGCAAACACAAGCTTCCGAGCGAGGGCGAGGTCGAAACGATCGCGAAGTCCGTCGCCGGCTCCGCTAGGGGGATGTAGTACAAGCTTCAGCCAGACCAGGCGAGTTCAGCGGCGGCGGACATAAGTCCCCGCCGTTTTCTATGTACTACGAATTTATTGGCGTGCAATCCCCGTGGAGTCGGTACTCCGACCCACGGGGATTGCACACTAAACAAGAATTGGCGGAGCCGATACGCCGTACACAACGAAAAAGACCCCGAATGCTATTGCGAGGATCGAGAATAGTAGCTTCCAGATATTCATGGACCAGACCTTAGTGCTTCCAGAATGTATAGCCACTCCACGCGAGATAGCCCGCGACTGCGACACCGACAATGCTCCACCAAAGAGGCACTTCAAACGTATAAATCGCGACGCCCCAACCGGCAAGAAACCTCCATGCGTGAAAAACGGCGACGACCGCAAAAATGATGGTCGAGACCTTAACAAATTGTTTCTGATCCATACAAATAAATTGGTTACTAATGCACCTGATTGTATCACGCTAAGAGCGTTTAAATGTGCCGAGGAGGTAATGGATACATGGGGCAAGGATAGACCAGTACAAAATGAGATAAAAGCAGAATAGCACTCTTTACTAACGAAGAAAACCGCCGAGTCCCTTTCGGGTCTCGGCGGCATTGTGTGAACTGAAAGTTCAGATGGGTAGCGAGGCGAACCTGCACTACTTCATCAGATTGTTCAGCTGGCCGATCGTTTGATCAATCTTTTCGATGAGCTCTAGCTTCTCTTTGACCGCGGTGAGGAGGCCTTCCAGCCTTTCTTTTTCCGCAGTGAGCGAGTCTTTTTGCGCGAGCATAAAGCGCGCTCTCTCGAGAGGGTCATCAGGGAGAATCGTAGCCTTCCTTTCGAGTTCCGCCATTTTCTCTCCTGCTCGATACCAACCGACCCTCTTCTTTCCCTTAGCCACCTCGGCGACGATCCAGCCGCCTGCGACAAGCTTGATGACGCTCTCAGTACCGTGTTCGCGTATCATCTTGCCAACCATCCGGCGCCCAACACGACCGTCATTCTTCGCGGCTTCCGCACGGAAGGCTTGCACAAACTTCTCCATGGCACTTAGCTCCTGTGGTTTCGTGAGCACGTCGAGGATCTCATCAGAGGTACTTGCTTGCGGTGCACGTGCCACTCGAACAGGTGAGGGCACGATCATGCCCGCACATTCTTTGAGCAAACTCCTGACATCCTGTGGGTCAAGGGGTACATGCGACACCGAACGGTTGTTGCTTATCCGCCCCCGCAAGGTCGGAGTCACATTTCTGGTGAAGAAGATAAAGCCTACGTGAGCCGGTGGCGCCGAGCTGTCGGTAAAGACCACCTTCTCCGGGGGGATAGAGCGCGTGAAGTCGTCGTGGTACGAGTCTCGCCACCCAACGAACGCGATCGCCCTTCCACGTTCAAGTTCGAGGCGAATTCTGCGCCGTATGCCGTCCAAAGCCGTATCAGCCATTCGGGTTCTCCTAAGTTAGAGCCTCTCTGCTCTGTATCCTTTCTACAAGAATATTTACGGGTTGTCAATGTCTTTGCTTTTCAGAGCTTTGGACGAAAAATGCATGATATCCTGAAAGAATGAAGAAAAAGAAGGGTTCGGTTGTGATCTATCAGGCGAAATCCGGAGCCATTGAGCTACGGGGCGATTTGGAGCGCGAGACGGTGTGGGCGACACAGGCGCAAATTGCAGAAGCTTTTGATGTCTCTGTCCCTACGGTAAACGAACATATCAAGAATATCCTCAAAACCCAAGAACTTTCGAGAGAGGCAACTATTCGGAAATTCCGAATAGTTCAAAAGGAGGCAAATCGACAAGTCGAGCGTGATGCGATGCACTATAACCTCGATATGATATTGTCGGTTGGTTACCGAGTAAGCAGCAGGCGAGCGACACTCTTCCGCCAGTGGGCATCCAAAACCCTCCGCAGCTACATCGTCGACGGCTACGCCATCAACAAGCGGCGCATTGCCTTGAATTACGCGCAATTCGCTGCATCAGTGAAAGAGGTACAAAAATTGTTGCCGGAAACTTCTGCCATGGGCGCGGGAGACGCGATGGAACTCGTATCGCTTTTTGCCGATACGTGGCTTTCGCTTGATGCGTACGATAAGGGCGAGTTGCCGAAAGGGAAGCTGACAAAGAAAAAAGTACAGCTCACGGCAGATACGGTTGCGGGGCACCTCGCGCACTTCAAGCAGGCGCTTCAAACGCGCGGAGAGGCGAGTGAGCTCTTCGGCGCAGAGAGGCATCATGGGGCCGTCGCCGGCATTGTCGGCAATGTGATGCAGTCGTTCGGTGGGCAAGAAGTGTACCCGAGTGCGGAAGAAAAAGCCGCGCACCTTTTGTACTTCATGGTGAAAAACCATCCATTTTACGATGGAAACAAACGAAGCGGCGCATACGCATTCGTGTGGTTCTTGCACCACGCGGGGATATTAGACGTGCAAAAATTGACACCATCCGCGTTGACCGCGCTCACCATCCTCGTCGCCGAAAGCAATCCGGATCATAAAGACCGAATCGTCCAACTCATCCTCAACCTCATTTCTCCCAAGCTCTCCGTATAGGTCGTCAACTTTAAGTACCCATACTAGTTATTTCATCAAGAGTAATCCAGCTAACGCAATAACGCTACCGAGTATCTTACGAGACATATCCTCGCGTTCGTTAAGTAGGATTGCGCCCGCAATAAATATGAGAACAACTTTGAATGTTGTGATGGCGGATACGACGCTCAAATTGCCGACCACCCACATGAGTACGACCCATGAGAGGGCTTGGAAGAAACGCAGAACGCCAGTTATTGCCACGTCTTTGACTGCGTAATGGCTCTTACTACCGGTATATAATGTGAGCACTCCAAGCACGGCAAACTGCGACCACCAACTAAAAAGCGTAGCGGCGGTCAGACCTGTCTCAACTTGAAGCGCGCGTTCTGCAGTGAGGCAGAGGCCAAGCATTACACCGCTAAGCCCCATGAGTAAAAAGTATCGGTCGAACTTGAATCTTCCGATGCGATGCTTCTTTGATACGACCACAACACCGGCGAGCAATAGCACCGTTCCAGCCATTTGCCATGCTGTTAAGGTTTCGTTTAAAAATACCGTAGCCAAAAAGATAGTGATCGGGGTATAGATATTGCCCAAGAGAGTAGTAATACCTGCCTCAACGTGTCTCTGCGCTACATATGATGCCCAAAAGTAGCCCGCTCCGCTTAAGCCCGCGGCAAGAGATAGTAATACCAATTTCAACGGGTCTCCGCTTATTTTGAACGGCTCAAAAAATAAAAGAAGCAGTCCAAGTACCGAAAGTATCCCAACAACTTGAAAGGCAAAATGGATTTGCCCTTCAGGAGGCGCTTCTTGATTCTGCACCGCAAGCCATCGACGTTGCAAGGGCGAGGCGCTGGCAGCGATGAAGTAAAACAGATAGGCTAGAAGTACGGTCATATTTTATTCGATGACAGCAAAGGCGCGGATAGGACTTCCATCGCCGTCTTTGATTCTTAACGGCATCCCGTAAAACATAAACTCATTTGGGAGTTTTTCGGTGTTGGCAATACGTTCAAACAAAACAATGTCTTCTTTCAGCAAATCTTTTTCGATCTCGATGTCCCATTCAAAAGCATTCGAAAGTCCTACAAATCGAGGTCGGACTTTCTTGATCTCTTCTGCAATATCTTTATCAATATTTTGGTCGCGAAAAATAAGGCCGATATCAGATGTCATCGGCACGCCAGGAGAGTAAATGCGTGCGCGACCGCAGAAGCCATCAAGCGGCATGTCATCGAGCGTTTTGCCTCCCGGAACCATGTGAATCGGAGCATTGACGTGGGTGGCGTCATGCGTATTGATTTGTATGCGTCGCATATCCCAACCGTCTTTCTCGTGTGTTTGTACAAGTTCAATAGAAACTTCCGGATCACCGGGAAAGACCGGCATTCCGGTGTGCATTGGAAGAGTGAGATCGATAATTTTCATATTGGAAACAATAACATTCCGCGGGTAGGACTGCGAACTTTTGGGAAACCTACGGTTTTAAAAAAGGGTTTTTACGCTGGACAAGAGCTAGCCGACGATGCGTATTTTCTTGAAATTCTTTCCCTCCAGCCCTTCAATTTTCACGTCCTCCCAAATTGCTTTGACCTTCTCAAGTTGTGACGGAGAAAGAATCGTCTCGATAAAGGCATCTTCTCTTTTTTGGAGCGCGCCAACTCCGACCCAAAACTTAGCGACAGAGGTCTTGGTACTGCCGATAGGGATGACGTTCGGCTCGAAGAATACCGTAAAGGCAGTTATATTTTCGATTGTATATGCTTTTCGTACGCGGCTTTTACTCTCTTGGAGGTTGTAATACGCGTAATGCATTAGATCTACCTTTTCCCGCCAAAGAGGATCTTTGGCCCGCTCGGGCGTTAGCTGTACGTTCATCTCTATGGAACGCATCGCTGCATCGGATAGGGGCTGAGGATTTGCCGCGCGGGTTTGCGCAAGTTTTTCCATCTCGGCTGCAAGTTCCGTTTCAAACGCCTCGTTGCTCTCATACTGTGACCTCTCCAAAAAGACCTCAAACTTCAAGTTCGCGGGAAGATAGGGTTCAATAAAAGTGAGCACCTTGGCAAAGCTTTGTTGGTATGCGTCAAGATCGCTTTGAGGGATATTGTTCATCCTGCTTATGACGACCTCGTCCACCCAAAAGGTGAATGCAACTCCGCGCGGATAAAGGGCAGCGACCGGTTTGAGCCATCGGACTATGTACATGATCGTAAAGAGTTCGGCCCAATCAGATTCCGGAGCTTCCTCGAGGCGCCAGAGTTTGTATCCTCCGAATGGCCACGCAATTTTTATGGGTTCTTCGTTTGCTATATTTTTTTCTACGGCAGCTCGGATGATAACCTTATTTTTTTCGGGTATGGAGAATTTTCGGAATTTTTTCGATAGGAGGGCGGTGAAAATTGCCTCGATCATTTCGGCATCGTTCTTCGGCTTTACATCTGACACCACCGATGCCTTGAGAGTCTCAAGTTGGGATACGATATATTCTTGCGGGTCCATGGAGATGCGGGTAGGAATTGAACCTACGTCTCCTGTCTTGCGGACAGGCGCCTGAATCCGTCTCGGCGACCGCATCGACACGATTGTAGCAGGAAACCGTGATTTCGTCGGCTCTGTGAGCAGGGCCGCGAACGCTTCTCTCGGCCATCATCGCTTGTTTCGGATCGAGCCCTTTTTCATCTGGCATTCAGCGATGGTACGATATGGACAATGAAGAAGCGTTATTCCTACTCACTCGTTCCCGGGTCGGAAGCGGACATTTTGCATGTGAAATTCGAGAAGGGCAAGGGTAGGATCAAAAATTTCTCGATCCAGTATGTTGCCTTGATTGAAGGCAAGTCCCATGAGATAATGCGCTTCGATACGTTCCATGGTTATGCACATAGGCATACTTTTCACCTGCGATCTGACGAATTTAGAATGGATCTCACGGGACAGGGAGAAGGATTGAGCAACGTATTTACACAATCACTCGAATATATAAAGAACGATTTTGAAAAGATTAAAGAAAATTACTTACACACATGAGTATGACCAAAGCATTGATACAAAGAAACCTTAAACTCGCGCATGAATTTGACACCTACGTTATTCGACATCGGGGGGCACTCAAATCGCTCACCGGGGGAGTGCATATCGTGTTAACTTCTTCAGCTGATCCGAAACTTTCTGAAGCAAATCGTCAAATCGTGAAGAACAGGAAAATCCGCAAGCTCGTGGAAGCTCATAAGGCGGGGAAGAAATGGACTCTGACTCGGCTCCGCGGGTAGGATTCGAACCTACAACCAACTCGTTACACTTTATCCCGATGTTTCCAAAGGGGGTGGACTATATCATCATCCTTTGCCACTGGCAGATGGGATGCGAGGTGCTTCGCCTCGATGGTGAATCGGGCTACTCCTTTCGGATAGTCTCTGAACCTTACCCGTGAGATGGCAGAGCCTATCTCTTCGGGTCTCGGCTGCTGATTACCTAGACGGCTTCCAGCAATTCTCCTCGTTTGCATTCCTGAATTCCTTCAGGAAGCTGCCTGCTTGACAGCGAGCTGCGCTACCGTTGCGCCACCGCGGAATACATCACTATTTGCTAGTGATTGAGCCGTATTCTAGCGCAGAAATGCTGGATTGCAATGATTTTTTCAGGCACAATGGAGGTGGTGAGAGCGAGGTATCACGATGACCAGACAGCTGGAATTTATGGTGGTCCGCAGGGATACGCACGGTACGTGTGTGGTCATGCGTAAATCGGAAAACAAAAAAGAGTACGCGTGGAATCTCTCAATCGCAGAGGCGGTCGCCGAAGTCAAAGCCATCACGTCCCGGCAGACCAAGGTGCACAACCAGGATTACGCTATCGTGGGGCATGAGCCGGGGAAGGCAAAGATCCATGCCGAAAGGCACAGCTTCCTCATCGCTTGAGACAGCAGCCCCGCCGAAGAGCGGGGCAATTTTTATGCTACTATCGTGGTATGGATGAATTTGGAAAAAGGGGGCGGTCGCATGAGGGCGCAAAAGGTTTTGATGCGATGACGGGATTTGAATTGCTTGGGCGCTTTTATATGCAGGGGTTGCAACAGCATTTTTTGCGCGCCCAGCAGCTTGTGGATTTCCGCACCGACAGCCATATCGACGACGCGGATGCGATGGACGATGTCGTAAAAGCGATCCAGATTGAGGTGAACAATCTAAGCAATTCGAATGCGGGGTCAAAGATAACATCGGCGGACGTCGAAAAATACGTTCAAGAAAAAATCCTTAGCAAGGAATAAAAAACCCGGCGGGAGAAACCGCCGGGGGAATGTGGTGCACAGAGCCTTGGTTGGCTCAATTCTGCCAACGTTTCGAGCGCTGTGGGCCCCTGGCGTTGCCGCTGTCGCGGTACTCGCGCTCTTCGCGCGAAGGGCCCAGTTTCCGAATGCTGCGCCGGTCGTCGGGCTGTTGCCGGATTCCACCCTTTAGGCGGCCTTCGTCTTCTTCGAGCTGCATCTTCTTCACCATGGTCGTTCTCCATAGTTCAGTTGCCCCAATAATCTAGCGCATTCCTTATAAAACGCAAAACCGCCCGAGAAGGGCGGTTTTGCTTGAGGGAGTTAGGGATTTAGAGAACGCCCTGTGCCGCCTTCAGTGCTTTGATTTGTTCGAGGAGTACCGCGAGCTTCTTATAGAGCTCGAGAATGAGCGCGGCGTTGGGGTTGGTAACTCCGACGGGGCAGACGTTGAGGAGCGCGCGAGTCTTCTCATCAACGACGCCGGTTTGTTCAAGACTATTTGCCGCCTGAAATGCCTTGACCGCAGCCTGCGTCATCGCGCCGAAGTAGCCGGTTGGCGTGGCGATTTTAAGATGCCCTTTCGCAATGAGAATCTTCTGCAATTCGGTCACGTCGGTGCTGGTCATGCCGATCGTAAGGTCGCTCGTGAATTGGAAACAGCTTGTCGCCGCGCCAAGCACTTGCGGAGTCGTCGTCGCGAGCGCGACGATCGGTGTTGAAGAACTGCCGCCACCTCCGCCCCCACCACCAGAATTACTGCTTCCGCTCGAAGTAGGAGTGACAGGATTCGCGACACACACGCTGTCGGTCAAAGTGTATCCGGCGGGGCAGGTAGGCGCGACGGGATTGCCGACGCATTGGTTCTCAATGAGCGTGAATCCTACGGGACATACCGCCGCAGCGATAGTGACGTACGTGCACAGATTCTCAACCGGCCCCGTCGTGCCAGTTGGGCACGTCGGCGCGAGTAATACTTCTTGCTGACAGGTGTTCGATTCGTCGTCGTACGCAAAGCCTGTGTCGCACGAGAGATGTTCGACTTCGTAGCATTCGCCGCCATTCATGACCAGGCCTTCTGCACACGCTGGTTCCTCAGCGGGTGAAGGAGGAATTGCGACGCATCGATCGATACCATTAATCGTTCGGATGACGGTCGGAGGAATGGGAGAACACACACCATCAGTAGGCGTTCCCATTATGACGACGCATTGGCCGTTCGACAGAACGGAACCACCTGAACACGCATCCGGAGCAGCCGGCTCTTCAGAAATACAGCCGTCTTCGCCTTCAGAATAGACGTCTTCTTGCAATCGCAAGCCTTCGGAACACGTCGGTTCTACGGGTTCACTTGCGCAGCCTCCTTCGCCGAGCGTGTATCCTTCGGGGCACGTGTTTGGTGCGATGGGTTCTGAAGTCGGCACACAATTTTCTCCTTCCTGTGTGTAGCCTTCGGGGCAGGTCGGTGCGACAGGAGTCGTGTGCACGCATTCATTGCCGGAGAGTTCGTACCCGGCTGGGCAGGTAGGTGTAGGAGCCTCCTGCGCGCTTGCCGCGAAGCCAATAAAAAGGATGCTAAGGACACAAGAAATAAGCGCAAAGCGCGCCATAGTGGCTGTTGATAGGGAATTCTCTGTTAGAGACATATGATCGCGTAGTTAAAATTAAGTACGCGAGAATCGTCCCCAACGGTTCTCGGACGAACAATCTATACCTGTTTACGGAGGCACGTGCAAGAGAAAAAATAACACGACATGGCACGGAATCGTGTCAACCCCGTTAGAAGTCATTCGCGAAAATATGTATGCTTGCATACATATTTTCGTGGGGTATCAAAGTGGAGCGGACACATAAGGCCTGTTGGACAAACACCGTATAAATATTTCACCCGCAGACTTCTAACGGGGTCAAGAATTCACCTTTGTTTAACGAAGTGCCGTATAATGTGGGGTAATGCGGATCAAAGTGCGGGTGACACCTAAATCACGCCGTGAGCGGTTTGAGAAGACTGGCGAGCACGAATTTTCGGCCGCCATCAAGGAGCGCCCCGAAAGGGGCGAAGCGAACGACCGTGTGCAGCGGCTCGTCGCGCGGCATTATAATGTTCCCCTCACGTCAGTTAAATTCCTCACCGGGTTGCGAGCGAGGATAAAACTTTTCGAGGTGGTACAATAGAGGCATGGAAATACGAATCAAGACGACAAACTACGAGATGCCAGCCGCAACCGCCGCGTACCTCGACGAGAAGATCGCCTCGCTTGAGCGCCTCGTCCACGACGAAGCGGCACGCTGTGAAGTCGAAATTGGCCGCGGCGTCGGTCACTCGCAGCAAGGCGACGTGTGGAAAGCGGAAATCATGGTCCACCAGTTCGGCGAGCGGTTTATCGCGATTGCTGAAGAAGAATCAGTGAACGCCGCGATCGACATCGCCAAAGACGAAATGCTGCAGCAACTGCGCAAGGGAAAAGACAAGAACACGTCGCTCGTAAAAAGGATGGGCGCCCGACTTAAGCGATGGGCCAGACGTGGAGATATACGAAGCTATTGAACATGGAGCTGGCGGGTGAAGAGGTGGGTGAGACGGGGGTGGGAACGCTAGGCCTAAGGGAGCAGCTTGGCTGCGAGGCGGGGTCGCGCAAAATCGCAGCAGCGATTTATGCGTGACCGAAGAGGTGATATCCGCAGTTACTGATGTGCGGGTTGTGCACCCGAGCGAACAAAATCTGCATAGGGCATTTCGCCCTTGCCTTCCGGCTTCACCGTATCGATGACGAATTTTGTTCCCTCCAAGCGCGCCTTCACGATGATAGTGCGGATTTTTTTGCCGTTGCGTTCAAAATACGTGTAAACTCCCGGCCAGCCAAAGTATGCGCGGAATTTGCGGTAATTCATTTCGCCATCGTCGGACAAACTGATTAACCCGTCTTCTTTGGAAATTTTGCCGCAAAACGTCGCTTGCGTTCCGTCCTGTTCTTCCGGTTTCATGTCGCCGGAAATTATTTTGGGCATAGTTTTGACGAGCAATTTTCCCGCGATGCTATTCAGGCGCGCGCGGAGCTCTCGCCCTGTCTCGTCGCTCCCAATTAGCGTCTTCTCACAAGCGATGAGCGGCCCCGCGTCGAGCTCATGCACGATCTTCTGTATCGCGACTCCGGTTTCCGTATCGCCCGCAAGTATCGGGCTCTCGACGGGCGTCGCCCCGCGCCACCGCGGGAGGAGGGAATAGTGGATGTTGTACATGAGGATGATGTCGAGGAGGTCCTGCGGGAAGATCTTCCCGTACGCGACGACGATGGCCAGCTGGTAGCCGGCAGTTTGTAGCTTGTAGCAAAATTCGATATCCAATTTTTCGGGCTTCAAAACTTCAATTCCATGCGCGGCTGCCCAGTCCGCGACAGGAGTTTGCGCCATCGTCATCCCGCGTCCCTGTGCCCGATCGGGCGTCGTGACAACAAGTGACGGTACGTACCCAGCCGTAGCAAGCTCGTCGAGTATCTCGACGGCGAGGTGCGGTGTACCGAAAAAGGCAAAATCAGTTTTCTTTTCGTTTGTCGTCATAAACTTCGGTTGCTTTGTCTATATAGAGGATGCCTTCAAGGTGATCGATCTCGTGTTGAAAGATATGTGCGAGGAAGCCAGATGCGCCGCGCTCTATTTTCTCGCCGCGCTCGTTGTATGCGCGCACCGTAGCCTTTTCAGCGCGGGGAACTTCGCCCCACTTGCCGCGGAGCGATAGGCACCCTTCGTGCTTGTCTTTTTTTCCGCGCGACGTCTTTACGAGGACGGGATTGATGTATACCTCGTCACTCTCGGGCATGCCTGCAAAGTGTGAATCATCCTCATCCTCTTTGTCACGTTTTTTATCTGACCTCTTGCGCTTCAAAGCTCCCGCGCCCGCGACGACAAACAAACGGATCGGCTCGCCAACTTGCGGCGCCGCGATTGCGACTCCGAATTCTTCTTTCGCGAGGAGCGCTTTCATGTCAGCGATAATTTCACGGATGCGCGAAGACCCGATCTCATCGATCGGTATTTCTTTGGCGACGGTACGCAAGACCGGATCGCCGACTTGGACTATGGAACGCATGCGCGAATGATACGGGGCAAGCGGATAAAAGGGAAGCGGCTGCAGTCGAAGACTGCAGCCGCGAAAATCGGGAAGGAACAGGGAGTAGGCGAAGCTCCCCCGTTACGGCCAACGGAGCGCAAGCGCTTATTCCTCTGGAGGTCATAGGTAGAGACCCCCCACAGCTGCTGGTTTAGGGCAGCCTCCCAAACTGAATCTGCTTCATTTTTAGCACAGGAAACGCTGGTATACAATTGGGTCGTGGAGCATATCAAATTCAAAATCAAACGAACGAAGACGCGGCTGCGCGAGACGGAGCGTGGGGAACTCATGCGCTATTTTCTCGACCGCATCAATCCGGGGCGAATCCGCGACGGCCTCCCGCGCCTCTCGATGCCACGGATGGGGAAGATCTTGGAACAAATCCCAACCAAAGACCTCTACTACTTGAAACGCGTGTGCGATGACGCGGGAAATTTCAGCAAAAAGTTTTGGTGGGAATTGGATCCGAAGAAGCACGAGACACCTGTGGAAAAATAGCGATTGCCCGCTTGCACCTTCTCTGGTAATGTGTCCCGTTAGAGGAGCGCACGGGTGCGCTTCTCGCATTGGAGGAAAAACGGATGCAGGATACGAGCGCCAAGCCAACGCATCGCCACAGCCCACTCACGTCGAGGGATTTGACGTACATCGACAAAGTCAAAAGGATGTGCGAGCGGCACGGGTTCGTGAACACCCATCTCACGCAGACTCCAGCGGCATCGGCTGCGCCCAAGGAGAAGTAGCATTTTTGGCGGAAATCGCCCAATCCAATTACCGACGCCGCATGAACCTGCGGCGTCTTCCTTTTTTGCCCCGAACACATACAATGCAATCTCCATGTCCTTCTTTTCTCCCAAACTCGGCATCGACCTCGGCACGACGACCGTCCTCGTGTTTGTCCCCAAGCGTGGAATTGTCTTGAACGAGCCGTCGGTCGTCGCCATATCCCAGGAAGACAACAAGATCCTCGCGATCGGAAACGACGCTAAAGAAATGATCGGCCGCACACCGGACGCAATTAAGGCATACCGCCCAATGAAAGATGGAGTGATTGCCGATTACCGCGTGACCGAAGCAATGCTGCGATACTACATTCGGAAGGCCTTAGGCAAATGGAATCTCTTCCGTCCCGAAGTCATGGTGAGCGTGCCCGCGGGGGTGACTTCGACGGAGCGGCGCGCGGTCGTGGAAGCCGCAACGAAAGCCGGCGCGCGCCGCGCGTACGTGGTGAAAGAGCCGATCCTCGCCGCGATCGGCGCCGGCATCCCGATTCACGAGGCGCGCGGGCACATGATCGTCGACATCGGCGGTGGCACGACCGATGTCGCCGTGATTTCGCTCGGCGGCATCGTCGCCTCCACGTCGGTAAAATGCGCAGGAAACGCGCTCGATCACGCGATCACCGATTACATCAAGAAAAATTTGAATCTCGCGATCGGTGACAAGATGGCGGAGCGCATAAAAATAGAAATTGGTTCAGCGGTTCCCATCGAGGATGAACTCAAGATGCAGATAAAAGGGCGTGATTATATGACGGGTCTGCCGCGTACGATCGAGCTCGGAAGTAACGAAGCGGTGCGTGCGATGTCGAAAGAACTCCGCTCGATGGTGGGCGCGATCAAAGACGTGTTGCAGGAGACGCCGCCGGAACTTGCCTCCGACATCATCGACAACGGCATCACGATGACGGGCGGCTCGTCGCAGCTGCGCAACTTGCCGGAACTCATTTACCGCCGCACCGGCGTAAAGGCGCAGATGGCCAAAGACGCGCCGTTTTGCGTGGCGAAAGGCACCGGCGAGGCGCTCAAGCATTTGGACATGTACAAGAAGGCAATTACTTCAAAACGCTAACGATTCGAGAAAAATGTCTCGTTTGCTATGCCATGGTATAGCAGACAAGACAGGGCGATTTCAAAGCATCGGTTTCGTGTTATCCGACGCGTGGTTATGCTTCAATCGCTCCACGTCATCGAGTAATTTTCGCAGGTCGGATTGGATCTCCTCCAGCGTCGCACGCTGCTCCGTCTTTCGCCGCTCTTCCGCAACTTCTTCGGTTTCCTCCTCCTCCGACATTTCTTCCACGTCTTCCTGAAGCTCGTCGATATCCTCGCTGATGTCTTCCACGTCTTCCTGGATTTCATCAATATCTTCCTGCACTTCGGCGATGTCCTCCTGCTGGTAGTTGATCGTCATCTGGATGAAAATCGCGAGGTAGATCGCTTCCAAGGAGACGATGGTCGTCAATATAAGGAGCATGCGGTCGAGGGAAATGTAACCGGAAAACGCCGCAAAAAAACTTATTGCGAAAAGGATGGTGTGGATGATGACGGACCGCGGCGAGCCGACAGCGCGCGTGATTGCAAGTGCTTTTTTCTCGAGGTCTTTGGGGTCACGCATGTTCGCAGTATACTACGCACATGCAGTATGTAGGCGCATACGTTGTCCGTGGCGGGGAAGGCGCGCTCGAATCGCTCGTCGATAAGCTTGAAAAAGACAAAATCACGAAACGCGGCTCCCCCGACCTTTTCGCGCGCGTTTATCGCAAATTCGGGGTCGACGAGGCCGAGGAACTGCGCGCCCGCGCCCGTTCAAAACCGATAGCCGACGGGCAGCGTGTCTTTGCGCTCTTTATCCCGTCCATGACGACCGAAGCGCAAAATGCGCTCTTGAAAACGCTCGAAGAGCCTGCGGCAAACGCGGTTTTTTTCCTTGTCGTCCCATCGCCGGAAATGCTCCTTGCAACCGTCCGCTCGCGTGTCCAAACGCTCGTGGTTCCAGAGGACATGTCAAGGCGTCACGTTGACACCATTGACGCTGATGATTTTCTCGCCGCTTCCGCGGAAAAGCGTCTCACGATGCTGAAGCCGCTGTATGACCATGACGAGGACGAGGGTCGCGACATTGGCAGTGTGATCGCATTCCTCCAGTCGCTTGAGCGGCGTTTTGCCCGCCTGCCGGAATTCGGCGGGCAGGCAAAAGAGAAGCCGTCTCCAGCCATGAGCGACGGCATTCACGCCATCTACCGCGCGCGCAAGTATGCTACCGACAAGGGGTCTTTGTTGAAGGCGCTACTTGAACAGGTTGCCTTGCTTGCGCCGAAATTATGATAGTATTTTCCCACCAGTAACTAACTGACTAGTAACTAGTAACCAGTTCATGGCCTACGATTTTAAACCACTCGATACGAAATTAGCTGGCGCCAAAGAATGGCTCTCGCGCGAATACCAGGGGCTGCGGACCGGCCGCGCGACGCCGGCCATTCTCGATAGCATTTCCGTCCAGGCGTATGGCTCGATGATGCCGCTCAAGCAAGTCGCGACAATCGGCATCGAAGACGCACGGTCGCTTCGTGTGCAGGCATTCGACCCTTCGATCATCAAAGACATCGAGCGCGCGATTACGGCCGCCGATCTCGGCGTGGGCACGGGCTCGGATAGCGCCGGCGTCCGCGTGTCGTTCCCGGAACTCACTTCGGAGCGCCGCGAACAACTCATTAAATTAGCGAAAGGGAAATTGGAAGACGCACGCACGACGGTCCGCGGCGCACGCGACGAATGCTGGAAGGACATCCAGGAGCAGGAAAAAGAAGGCACACTCACCGAAGACGACAAATTCCGTCTTAAGGATGAGATGCAGAAGAGGGTGGACGGGATGAACGGGGAGCTTGAACAACTTTTCGAGAGAAAGGAAAGTGAAATGAAAAGTTAATTTGCAATTTGCAAGCTCCAATTTGCAAAGAAATTTCAATGCTACAATTACCAAACGCACTCAATTGGTGCTTGTGATTTGCGATTTTGTTTGCAAATTGCAAATTGATATTTGCAAATTATGACTATATTGCTCGTCCTCGGCATCCTCGTTTTTCTCATCGTCGTCCATGAATTGGGGCACTTCCTTGCTGCCAAGATGTTCAAAGTGAAAGTGGATGAATTCGGCATCGGCTATCCGCCGCGTGCGTTTACCTTTGGCACCTGGGGCGGCACGGAATACACGATCAACTGGTTGCCGTTTGGTGGATTCGTGCGGCTCTTTGGCGAGCACGGCGAGACGCACCAGAAGGGAAGCTTTGCCGCATCACCAAAATACGCGCAGGCGATCATCCTCGTCGCGGGTGTCACAATGAACGCGCTTGCGGCGTGGTTCTTTTTTGCGGGAGCGTTGCACAGCGGCATTCCGCGCGTCGTTCCGGAAGGAAAGGCGATCGGGCCGGAAGTGCAGCTGTTTGTAAATACGGTTGTCGATGGCTCTCCCGCGGCGGTCGCGGGCTTGAAGGCGGGCGATGAGATCATCAACATCGAGGACGCAGCCACGAAACAACCGGCGGAGTTACGCCCGTCAAAGATCGTCGCCTTCGTCGGCGCACGCGGCGGGAAGCCGATCGAAGTCACCTACAAGCGCTCGGAAGCGGTAGAAACAGTCACGGTGACTCCCGCGCACGCGGTCGTGGAAAAAAGCGCGAACCGCCCGGCGATCGGGCTCGGCATGGCGCTCGTCACGGATCAATCGCTCTCGTGGAGTGCGGCCTTAAAAGAGGCGGGGCCGTCCACGTATGTGGCGCTGCAAGACACGGTACTCGGTTTATGGACGCTGGTGCGCGATGCCGCGGCAGGCGCACCGAATTTGGAAAATATCGTGGGGCCTGTCGGCTTAGTAGATTTCGTCGGCAACGCCTCGCGGCACGGCTTGGGGCACGTCCTCGCGCTCGCCGGATTCATTTCCATCAATCTTGCGGTTATTAATCTCGTGCCGATTCCCGCACTCGACGGTGGGCGTTTGTTCCTTCTCGGCATCGAAACCATCATCCGCCGCCCGCCGCATAAACTGACTGTGCAGATTATGAATTTCATTGGCGTGGGTTTGATTGTCGCGCTCATGATTACCGTCACGTACAACGATATTGCGCGGCTGCTTGCATAATTGTGAGTGTGGTACAATGCGGCATATGAAAACGACATCAATCATGTATACGCCGAAACAGCGCGCGGAAGTTCCTTCGGCATGGAGGAAGGCCGCGGGCATTTTACGCACAAGCGCAAAACGCAATATCGCTGAATTGAAAAAGATGCGCAGTGAATGGAACAAGCGCGGCTAGTTTTTCATGATCCTGTTCGATAGCAATATCGTCATCGGATATCTCAATGGTGACGAAAAGATCGTCACAACGCTCGATACTCTGAAGCAGGAACGCGAAGGCGTGTGCATTTCCTCGATCAGCGTTGCGGAGGCACTTTCACTTTCTAGCATTACGGATGACAAGATACAGACGATCGAACAATTCTTAAGCGGTTTTATAGTCATTCATCCCGATATGGACATTGCCCGTACTGCCGCGAGATTTCGTCGCATTAACAAGCTTGATTTGCCGGATGCATTCATCGCCGCGACTGCGCGCGTACACGACATCCCGCTTGCGACTCGCGATAAGAAAATGCGAACCCTGCCGGGGATAGTTTTTGCGGAGATTTAAGTCTCGTCGGCATCAGATCGATCGTGCTCTTGATGGTGACGGTGACGTACAACGATATTGCGCGGTTGCTAGCATAAAAGAAGCGGCGCCGGAACGAATGTCCGGCGCCTCGTGCTCATGTCCCACCTCATTTTGGTCAATCGAGTGTACTGCGGTGCTCAAAATCGTTGTAATACACGGTAATATCGAGCATTTCTTCAAAGTCGCTGATGCAAAGGGTTTTCATAAAGCGACCCCTCGAATCGCGCGCGCCGCCTTCGGGGATACTGCTGCCCGTGATCATTACTTTCATGCCTTTCTTGATCTTGTGCTCGACGAGGGCGTGGTCGATTGCCTCGAGCTCTCTTGGTGACAAATTCCAGCTTGGCGCAAGTACGTAATCTTCGATCATGGCGGGTCTCCACCGTTGAAGTAACCGAAACGACAATATAACGATAAATGCACAAAGTCAAGTTTGGCGAATATGAAATCGCGCGTACAATAGCTCTAAACTATGCGACAGTCTCAACTTTTTACGCGAACTCGAAAAGACGCGCCGAAGGACGAGGTTTCGAAGAATGCGCAACTTCTCATCCGCGCGGGATTCATCCACAAGGAAATGGCGGGGGTGTACGACCTCTTGCCGCTCGGCCTGCGTACGTTTAACAAGGTCGTCAACATCATCCGCGAAGAAATGAATAAGATCGGCGGCACGGAATTACATCTCTCCGCGCTCCAGCGCAAAGAGTTGTGGCAAGAAACCGATAGATGGAGCGATGAGAGCGTCGATGTGTGGTTTAAATCAGAATTTAAAGCGGGCGGGGAAGTAGGCTTCGGCTGGACGCACGAAGAACCTCTTACCGCGCTCATGCGCGAGCATGTCTCGTCGTATAAAGATTTACCCGCATATCCCTATCAGTTCCAAACGAAATTTCGCAACGAAACCCGTGCAAAGAGCGGATTGATGCGTACGCGCGAGTTTGTGATGAAAGATTTGTATAGCTTTTCCAAAAATGAGGACGAGCACCAAACGTTTTATGCCGACTGCGCTGATGCGTACGAACGTATCTTCAAGCGCGTGGGACTCGGCGAGCTCACGTTTAAGACATTTGCCTCCGGCGGTTCATTCAGTAAATATAGTCATGAATTTCAGACTCTTTCAGACGCCGGAGAAGACACCGTTTACGTTTCTAAGGACAAAAAGATCGCAATCAATAAAGAAGTTCTCACCGACGAGGTTCTCACAGACCTTGGCATCTCAAGAGATGAATTGTCCGAAGAGAAAGCTATTGAAGTAGGAAATATCTTCAGCTTAGGTACACGTTTTTCCGATCCTCTCAAACTTACGTTTAAAGATGAAAACGGTATCGATCAACCCGTTATCATGGGTTGTTACGGGATTGGTCCAGCAAGACTGATGGCAACCGTTGCGGAAGTTTTCTCCGACGACAAAGGTATCGTGTGGCCAAAAGAAGTCGCGCCGTTCCATGTGCATCTTGTTTCGCTTTCGGGCGGCAACAAGGATATCGAGAAAGAGGCCGACCGCTATTACGAAATGTTGCAGGAGAACGGGATCGAAGTCCTCTACGACGACCGCGACGCGCGGGCAGGCGAGAAATTCGCCGACGCCGAACTCATCGGGATCCCGGTGCGCCTCGTCGTTTCGGAAAAAACTATTTCAGCAGGCGGGATTGAAATGGCCGCACGCACGAACGGGAAGGGAATCCTCGTCGCCGAGAGCGACATACTTGAGCGCCTCACGGCGCAAGTAACAAGTAACAAGTAACAAGTATCAAATGGAATACAAATGCAAATATGGATGCACTACGACGGCTCAAGGACAAGATATTGGGGTTTTTTTCTAACGACATCGGGATTGATTTGGGCACGGCAAACACGCTCGTCTACGTGAAGGGGCGCGGCATTGTCATCAACGAGCCGTCGATCGTCGCGGTGAATCAGAAAACCGGGCAGGTGGTCGCGGTGGGGCAAGAGGCGAAAAACATGTTGGGACGGACGCCGCCACACATCCTTGCGATCCAGCCGGTCATTGACGGCGTGATTTCTGACTTCGAAGTGACGAGCGAGATGCTCGGGTACCTCATCAATAAGGCGCAGCAGGGGCACACGAAACTCTTAGGGCCGCGTGTCGTCATCGGTGTCCCTTCGGGCATCACTTCGGTCGAAGTGCGCGCGGTGCGCGATGCGGCTACGGCGGCGGGAGCGCGCGAAGTACACATCGTCGACGAGCCCATGGCCGCGGCAATCGGGATCGAATTGCCGGTCCATGAGCCGACCGGCAGCATGGTCATCGACATCGGCGGCGGGACGACGGACATCGGCATCGTTTCCTTGGGCGGCCTCGTCATCGCGCGCAACATCCGTATCGCGGGCGACAAATTCAATCAGGACATCGTCTCGCATGTCCGCAACGAACATAAGATACTGATAGGTGACAAGACGGCGGAAGAGGTGAAGATCGCCGCGGCATCTATTTTACGCGGACCGGAGCCGATCCTGGTGCGTGCGCGCGGGCGCGACCTCGTCTCGGGCTTGCCGCGCGAGATCGTCCTTACCGACGAGGACATTAGGAACGCGATCGGGCACTCGATCGACGACCTTGTCGAGCAGGCAAAGGACATTATTGAGGCGACGCCGCCGGAAATTCTCGCCGACGTGATGGAGCACGGCATCTACCTTTCGGGCGGTGGCGCCCTCATACGCGGCATTCCCGAATTTTTGGCGAGCGCGCTCGGTGTGAGGGTCTCTGTGGCGCCCGATCCACTTACGTCCGTCGTGCGCGGAACCGCGATTATTTTGGAAGATATGGACAAGTTCCGCGAAGCGCTGAAGCAAAATGACGAAGAACTTGTTCCAACCGAATAACGCTCATGAAAAGTCAATTCTCAAATCGCGCGAGATCCCGCTCGCTGCTGGTGCAGGCGCTCGTGGTTGCACTTCTCGTGTCGGTGGCTTTTTTCGGGTTTGATACGCTCACCGGCGGTCTCGTGCGCTCGTATGCGCGGACGACGGCGTCTTTGGCGTGGACTGCTTCGGCCGGCATTATCTCCGCAACCGACGGCAATGGTTTTTTTGCCACGCGCCGCTTGCTCGCGCGCGAAAATGCCGCGCTTTCGGAGCGGCTCGCGCTCTACGAAGAAAGTATGGCGCGCTTCCGCGCGCTTGAAGACGAAAATGAGGCCTTGCGCGCGATTGCGCAGCTTGCGGAAACGGAAGGCGATGGCCTCGCCGCGCGCGTGCTCTCATCGCTCGGCTCCTCGCCGTACGGCACGTTTGTGATCGGCGCGGGCGAGCGCGACGGCGTCGCGGAAGGGAGCCTCGTCCTTACGCCCGGCGGCTTCCTCCTCGGCACGGTAAGCGACGCAGATTCTCATACGGCGAGCGTGCGCGCTCTCTTTTCGCCCGGCTCATTGGTTGATTTGGTCGCGGGCAACATCTCTTTTTCGGCAGAAGGACGGGGGAGCGGGAATGCGCGCGCGGAAATCCCGCGCGATGCGAAAGTGGCGGTCGGCTATGTCGTGTCCGCTCCGGCGTATTTTGGAAGGCCGGCCGGACTGATCGGAACAATCGAGAGCGCATCGTCGAGCGCCACGCAAACCTTGTTCCTGCGCCTCCCGTTGAATCTCGATACGCTCCGCTTCGTCTATGTCACTCCGATCAAATAACATCCGCATCCTGCTCGCGGCCGCGCTCTTTACGTCGGTCGTTTTTGCGCCGCCGTGGCTTGCCGCGGTCTTCGCCTTCGCGCTTGCCGCGCGCTGGCGGGCGTGGGAAGTCGTCGCGGCAGGCATCTTTATGGATTTTCTGTGGTTGCCGACGTCCGTCACGTTCGTATCCGTCGAATCCATCCCATTTGCCACACTCATCTCGATCCTCACCGTTGTGTGCCTGGAACCCCTCCGCCGTCAGCTCTTGCTCGGCCCAGGAATCTTATAGAATGACTTTATGGTATGGCATCGTAAACGGTTCCGCGGGAGAGAAATTGATCCGGAGGATATTTTTCTCGATTCTTCGAATCGTGCGCAGCTGGATTCGTTGCAGCTCGAAGGCCGCATCGAGCGGCCGGTCTCCGGCTTTGCGATCGCTGGCGTCGGCGTGATTTTCA
>ERZ1292623.1684-Hain-H51-01um-R1-1684-length-20782-cov-14_pt1 | contig 20782 bp, 14 predicted proteins | sample MGYA00564398_ERZ1292623 | MGnify/ENA primary metagenome ERZ1292623 (study PRJEB36523, sample SAMEA6512633) | groundwater metagenome | collected 2019-01-07 | study: AquaDiva: Metagenomics assemblies of 32 groundwater samples | reverse complement strand
TCAATTATCCGCTTAAATCCTAGCTTATTCCACAATATGTGCGTGGATTATACCACACCCTATTGACAGATTCTGTGGGTATGCTATAATTAACATGTCTTGATGAAATTACTCGGATTCGTCATCAAGATGATACTTATAAGATCTTCCGAGGGGAAAGACTTTCCCAAGCCCACAGGAATGTGGGCTTTTTTTTTTGTTTTATAAAAATAGAAGCCACCCAGGGCCGCTGTTTCGTAGGGAACATCGCGCAGGCCCCGAGGACGGGGCGAAGCAGAAGATGCTTGGTTATATAATTTTCTGCCGAGCGAGAAGAAAATTTTTTCGCTGGAAAAAAATTATTCTGATTCCCTACGGAATAGCGGACTGGGTGGCGTATGATATATTTTTTCTGTTATCCTCTCTTTATGTTTTTCCAATCCCTAAAAAAGATGGACTGGTGGTTGAATGGATGTTTGCTTTTTCTTGCTACGGCTAGTTTGACAATGATTTACAGCGCCAAGCCCAGTTTATTTTACCAGCAGTTGATTTGGTTTCTTTTAGCCTTTTTCGTGATTATAGTGATGTCTCAAATTGATTGGCGGCCATTGGTCAATTACCGATGGATAATTTTTGGTATTTATTTCTTTTCGATTGCGCTTTTAGTCGTCACTTATTTTTTCGCTCCCGCTATTCGTGGCACTCGGGCCTGGCTTGTCTTTGGTCCTGTTCAATTTCAAACTTCAGAATTTGCCAAGCTCGGCCTCATCATCCTCTTCTCTTATTTTTTCGCTCGCCGCCATATTGGAATCGCCCATTGGTATAATTTATTAATTCCATTTTTTTATTTTGCCATTCCAGCCGGCCTAGTTCTTCTCCAGCCAGACATGGGCACGACTTTAATTTTACTTGGCCTCTGGCTAGGCTACTTATTTATTAGTGGCATTAAACAAAGGCACATTCTAATCGGATTGGTACTTTTCATAGCGCTGGGTTTTTGGGGTTGGAACAGTTTCTTGAAAGACTATCAAAAAGAAAGAATTATTGGTTTATTTAATCCTGATTATGATCCGCTTGGCATCAATTACAATACCATCCAATCAAAAATTGCTATTGGTTCGGCCGGTTTTTTAGGGAAAGGATTCCGTCAAGGTACGCAGGTCCAATTGGGTTTTTTACCCGAGGCATCTTCCGATTTTATTTTCGCGGCCTTTGTTGAGGAGTGGGGATTTGCCGGCGGCTTTTTATTGCTTGGCGTTTTTGGCTTGATGATACTTAGAATTATTAAAGCAGGCTTATTTAGTGAAAATAACTTTGCTAAATTAGTTTCTCTGGGAACTATTATAGTATTTATGCTGCATTTTATATTTAATGTTGGTTCAAATATAGGTCTTTTGCCCGTGATAGGACTGCCATTCCCATTTTTTAGCTATGGTGGGTCAAGTTTGTTGACTAATGCGATACTAGTTGGTACAATTCAAAGTATTGTTGTCAGATTTTCTTTATAAAATCTCCTATTTTGTTTTACTCTTTTTTGTTTTAGGGTCTTTCGTTGTTGCCCATGATGGGTCTCATTCAGAAATTTTTCGTATCGATCGAGGAGACAGCTTGACCGATATCAGTTTCAAGTTAAAAGAAAGCGGCCTAATAAGGTCAACCGGTTTTTTTAAGTTTTATACTTTTTTAGTTGGGGCAGCCCATCGATTTCAGCCCGGCGTTTATCAATTTAAAAAAGATGATAGTTTAACTAAAATAGTTCGCACATTAATTAAAGGCCCGCAATCCGTAGACGTTGTAATTCCTGAAGGGGCAACTTTGCGAGATATTGATTTCAAATTGAGTGAAATGGGAATTATTAAGAGGGGAGACTTGGTAAATTTTTCCGAAAGCCCTCAAATAGATCAATTAAAAAAAGAATTTTGGTTTCTTAATGGTAAAAAAACAATTGAAGGATTTTTATTTCCCGACACTTATCGTTTTATGCCCGGCACCGAACCAATTATCGTGATGAAAGCAATCTTGTCAAATTTTAGCGATAAGGCCACCCCCCTCTTGTCAAAAACTAAGGATTGGTATAACATTATCATTCTGGCTTCATTATTAGAGAAGGAAGTTCCTCTAAGTAATGATCGAGTGTTGGTTGCTGGTATTTTACAAAAAAGATTGGCATTGGGTATGCCACTGCAGGTTGATGCAACTGTTACATATATAAAATGTGATGGAAGCTATCTATCCTGTGAAAATCGGCAATTAACAAAAGAAGATTTTAATATTGATTCAAATTATAATACATATAAATATAAAGGAATGCCGCCAGCGCCTATTTCTAACCCAGGAATAGAAGCAATCAAATCAGCTCTTAATCCAAAGAAGAGCTCTTACCTTTTTTATCTATCTGATCCGAAGACGCAACGAACCATATACTCCCGCACGTTCGATGAGCATAACGAGAATAGATTTAAATATTTAAAGATTTAATTTTCTAAATCATGCAAAAACTACCAACTAAAGTTTTTTCGTCTTTTTCACGGTCCTTGGTCGAGCAGCCCAATTTAGTAGAAGTCCAAACCAATTCTTATAATTGGTTTTTAAAAACAGGCCTAAAAGAACTCTTTGCTGAAGTATCTCCAATTAAAGATTATGCCGGAAAAGATTTAGAGCTTCACATTAAAGATTATTATTTTGATGCTCCAAAGTACGATGAAGAATATTCTAAATTCAAAGATCTCACCTACGAAGCAGCGCTTCGTGTGAAAGCAGAATTGATTAATAAAAAGACAAACGAAACCAAAGAGCAAGAGGTTTATTTTGGAGATTTTCCCATGATGACTAATCGTGGGACTTTTATTATTAACGGAGTGGAGCGTGTTGTTGTTTCACAGTTGATTCGTTCCTCGGGTGTTTACTTTACTGCTAATCTCTGGCGCAGCAAGAAATTATTCGGCGCAAAAGTTATCCCAAACCGTGGCGCTTGGCTTGAATTTGAAACCGATTCAGATGGATTTATTGGTGTAAAAATAGATCGGCACAGGAAGGCTCCAGCCACTGATTTGTTAAGAATTTTTGGTTTGATTGATAATGAAGAAATTAAAAAAACTTTTGGGGAGGCGATCAACCAAACGTTAAAAAAAGATGACGCTAAAACCGCCGAAGGATCTTATTTAGAAATTTATAAAAGAATCCGCCCGGGAGATTTGGCCACTGCTGCCAACGCAAAAAGTTTAATTGACAGCATTTTCCAGAGATTAGATAGATATGATTTGTCTGCTGTCGGCCGTTTTAAATTAAATCAAAGGTTAAATAACAAGAGGACAGAAAATAGGCTTCTAGAATTGGCCGATATTATTGACATCATAAAAGAAGTGATTCGTTTAAATAATAATCAGGCCGCCGAGCCAGACGACATTGATCATTTGGGAAATCGCCGCTTGAGGCCGGTTGGAGAGCAATTGCAACAAAGAATGAGAATTGGTTTAGCCAGGCAGCGCCGCCAGGTACAGGACAGGATGTCCACTTTAGATATCAAGACTTTAACCCCGGTCCAGTTGATTAATGCCAAGCCTTTGATTTCTGTTGTTAAGGAATTTTTCTCTTCTTCTCAGCTTTCCCAGTTTATGGATCAGGTGAATCCTTTAGCTGAAGTTGAGCATAAGCGAAGAATTTCTGCGATGGGTCCGGGCGGACTAACTCAAAAACGCGCCGGTTTTGAAGTGCGCGATGTCCATCGATCCCATTATGGTCGCATTTGTCCAATTCAAACTCCTGAAGGCGCAAATATTGGTTTGGTAAATCACTTATCTAACTACGCTCGCCTAAATGATTTCGGATTTTTGGAGACGCCTTATTTGGTGGTAAAAAAAGGAGAAATTACCAAAGAACTGCTTTGGCTTAATGCGCTTGATGAAGAGAAATATAAAATTGCCCACGCCGGCGTTAAGTTAGAAGAGATGGGTTTGAACGACCCAATCGAAGCTCGTATTAATGGAGAGCCAGGCACTTGTTTAAAAAAAGAACTGGACTTGATTGACGTTGCCCCCCAACAATTTATTAGTTTAGCCACTTCTCTTATCCCATTTTTAGAACACGATGACGCCAACCGCGCATTAATGGGTTCAAACATGCAACGTCAAGCTGTTGTTTCGGTAAAAGCCGATGCGCCATATGTCGGCACTGGATTAGAAGAAAAAGCGGCTCGTGACTCCGGACATTTATTGATTTCCGATGTAGATGGAGAGGTGTCTGATGTCGATGCTAAATCTATTATTATCAAAACCAAAAAAGGTAACCATAAATATTCTTTAAATAAATTTAAACGCTCTAACCAATTTACTTGTATTTCACAGCGACCGTTAGTGGAACGCGGGCAAAAAGTTAAAAAAGGAACTGTTTTAGCTGACGGGCCATCCATTGATAATGGAGTTTTAGCTCTTGGTCAGAATTTATTAGTCGCTTTTATGTCTTGGGGCGGCGCAAACTTTGAAGACGCGATTGTTATCTCTGAAAGAGTTGTCCAACAAGACCGCTTCACTTCTATTCATATAGTAGACTTTGAATGTGATGTTCGGGACACTAAACTTGGCCCAGAATTAACAACGCCAGATATTCCAAACGTCTCTGAAGAGAAATTAAAAAATTTGGATGAGGAGGGAATTGTTCGTGTTGGCGCTGAAGTGAAATCGGGAGATATTTTAGTCGGTAAAATTTCACCAAAAGGTGAGAGTGAACTAACAGCTGAAGAAAGATTGTTAAGGGCTATTTTCGGTGAAAAAGCCCGGGACGTCAAAGACACTTCTTTGACGATGCCTCACGGAAAATACGGCCGCGTTGTTGGCATTAAAATTTTCTCTCGAGAGCGTGGTGATAAGTTAGAACCCGGAATCATAAAAAGAATTCAGGTAGAAATTGCCCAGTTAAGAAAGGTAAGAGCTGGCGACAAATTAGCTGGTCGTCATGGAAACAAAGGTGTTATTTCCCAGGTTCGTCCAGTGGAAGATATGCCATATTTGGCCGATGGAACTCCTGTGGATATAATTTTAAACCCTTTGGGCGTTGCTTCTCGTATGAATTTGGGCCAAATTTTAGAAACTCACTTAGGTTGGGCGGCTAAAACTTTAGGATATCGAGCTGTTACTCCCGCCTTGGCTGGCGCCAGTGAAGATCAAATAAAAGCCGAATTGAAAAAGGCCAAATTACCTGAAGATGGAAAAACAATTTTATATGATGGTCGCAGTGGGCAGGCATTTTTGCAGCCAATTACCGTTGGTGTTATTTACATGATGAAATTAAATCACTTGGTGGAGGACAAGATTCACATGCGCTCCACCGGCCCATACTCATTGATTACCCAACAACCTTTAGGCGGTAAAGCGCATTTTGGCGGACAGCGTTTTGGAGAAATGGAAGTATGGGCTTTAGAGGGTTATGGCGCCGCGCATACTTTGCAGGAAATGTTGACGATTAAATCTGACGACGTTTTGGGTAGATCTTCTGCTTATGAGTCAATCATCAAGGGAGAAAAAATAAAGAATCCAAATATTCCGGCTTCATTTAATGTTTTAGTAAATGAATTAAAAGCCTTAGGCATCGACGTTGAGCTTATGAGGCCGCAATACGAAAAAGAAAATAAATAATAAAATGGACTTTCAAGGAATAAAACTAAAAATTGCGTCTCCGGAAGATATCTTGAAGTGGTCTCATGGTGAAGTAATCAAGCCAGAAACTATTAATTACAGAACTCAGCGTCCGGAAAAAGATGGATTATTCTCTGAACGTATTTTTGGTCCAACTAAAGATTGGGAATGTTATTGTGGAAAATATCGTCGTGTTCGTTATAAAGGGGTCATTTGTGATAAGTGTGGTGTGGAAGTTACCCGAGCCATCGTTCGTCGTGAACGAATGGGCCATATTAAATTGGCTGTGCCAGTGGCTCATATTTGGTTCTTGAGAAGCATCCCTTCAAAGATAAGTTTGATTTTAGATGTACCTCTGCCAAAAGTAGAAAAAGTTGTTTATTACATTTCATATATTATTACTGCGGTTAATGAAGACAATCGGAAACGGGCTTTAGACGAAATTAAAAAAGAATTCAAATCGCGCAAAAAAACCGCCAAGCAGGAGGGTGTAGAAAAAGATGTTTTGAAAGAAGCAATGGAAAGCACCGAGCAACTTCTTGAAGATTTGTATGTTGGAAAAATTGTTACCGAAACAGAATTTCATAATTTAGCCCGTCGCTTTGGCGATGTTTTTGAGGCAAGCACTGGCGCTGAGGCTATTTATAAAATTCTGCAGAATTTAGATTTGGTAAAGATAATTTCTGAGATTAAAAAAGATTTAGAGAGCGTTAAAGATCCGAGCAAGGAAATGCGTTTAATGAGGCGATTAAAGTTAATTAGCTTGATGGTAAAAAACACCTTGCATCCAGAGTGGATGATCTTAACTGTTTTGCCGGTTTTGCCTCCGGATTTGCGTCCAATGGTTGCTCTGGATGGTGGTCGCTTTGCTACTTCTGATTTGAATGATTTATATCGACGAGTCATCAACCGCAATAATCGTCTGAAAAAATTAATTGAGTTAAATGCTCCAGAAATTATCACAATTAATGAAAAGAGAATGTTGCAAGAGGCGGTAGATGCTTTGTTTGATAATTCTGCTCGCTTTGGCGCGCAGCAGATGTCCAGCCAGCGTCGTCCACTTCGTTCTTTGGCTGATTACTTAAAAGGAAAACAGGGACGTTTCAGGCAAAACTTGTTGGGTAAGCGTGTAGACTATTCCGCCCGTTCAGTTATTGTTGTCGGTCCAGAATTAAAGTTAGACCAGTGTGGTTTGCCAAAGAAAATGGCTTTAGAGATTTTCAAACCATTCGTTATCAATAAAATTATTGAAAAAGGTTTATCTCACAATATTCGCAATGCTAACCGTTTGATCGATCAGGCTTCTCCGGAAATTTGGGCTATTTTGGAAGAAGTTATTACTAATAGAAAAGTTTTATTGAATCGCGCGCCTACTTTGCATCGTTTAGGTATTCAAGCTTTTCAACCTTTATTGATAGAGGATTTTGCTATTCGAATCCCGCCGCTTGTTTGCAGCGCTTTTAATGCCGACTTTGACGGTGACCAAATGGCCGTTCACTTGCCATTAACCGACGACGCCCAGGCTGAAGCTAGAAATATTATGTTGTCCAGTAAAAATGTTTTAAAGCCCGCCACTGGAGACCCAATTGTTATGCCGACTCAAGATGTCGTTTTGGGTTGTTATTTCATGACCAAAGAAAAAGAAGGCGCTGTTGGCGAAGGTAGGGTTTTTGCCGACCAAGAAGATGCAATGATGGCTTATGAACATGGCATAGTAGAAATTGGCGCCAAAATTAAAGTCAGAAAATTAGAGACGACAATTGGCAGATTAATTTTTAACGCTGCTTTACCGGCTGATTTTGTTAATCATGGAGGTTATATAAATACCAATTTAAATAAAAGTGGATTGGGGAAGATAGTTAGCATGATTGTCAATAAATACGGTATTGATATGACCGCAGAAATTTTAGATAATATTAAAAAAGTTGGTTTTGAATATGCAACCAAATCTGGAATTACCTGGAGTATTAACGATTTGGTCATACCAAAAGAAAAAGAAAATATTTTAGTTGATGCTAATAAGGAACAGGCGATGATCCGCGACCAATATGAAGAAGGCCTTTTGACTGCCAGTGAGCGTCGAGCCCGCATTATTGAAGTTTGGATAAAAGCAAAAGCAGCTATTGAAAAAATTGTAAAGAAGAGCGCTTTTGATCCGAATAATCCTATTTATTCAATTATCGACTCCGGCGCTAGAGGTTCGTGGTCGCAGTCTATCCAAATGGTTGGTATGAAAGGTTTAGTGGTAAACCCAAAAAACGAAATTATCGAATTGCCAGTCAAAACATCCTTGAAAGAGGGACATACAGTTTTGGAGTACTTTATTTCTACCCACGGCGCTCGAAAAGGCACAACCGACACCGCCCTGAAGACCGCCTCCGCTGGTTATTTGGCAAGGCGATTAGTAGATGTTTGCCAGGATTTGGTTGTTAGGGAAATTGATTGCCGAACAAAAGAAGGAATTGAAATTTATCGCAAGGATGGAAAAGAATTTGGACAGACCTTTTCTAGTCGCGCATTTTCTCGAACTGCCCTGGAAGACATTAAAATTGGCGGAAAAGTTGCCGTTGAGGCTGGTCAAACAATAGATCATGTTATCGCGGAAAAAATCGATGCTTCTGATTTGGAAATTATTAAGGTTCGTTCGCCGATCACTTGCAAATCTTTATACGGCATTTGTGCCACTTGCTATGGATATGATCTCGGAAAAAATGAATTGGTTAACATTGGTGAGGCGGTCGGAGTTTTAGCCGCTCAATCAATTTCTGAACCTGGTACGCAGTTAACGATGAGAACTTTCCACACTGGAGGTGTTGCCGGCGCTGACATCACTCACGGCCTGCCTCGTGTTGAAGAATTATTTGAAGCGAGAATCCCAAAGGGCAAGGCGTTTCTTACTGAAGAAGAAGGTTTGGTTAGTAGCATAGAAGATCGTGGATTATTAAAACTAATGAAGATTAGCTCTCGGGTAAAAGGCAAGACAAAAATTTTAGAATACCCAATTCACCGTTCGTTAGAAATTTATTTTAAGGTGGGAGATGAAGTGAAAAAAGGAGATCAGCTTTGCGAGGGTCACTTGGATTTGAAAGAGATTTTCAAATTGAGTGGCGCAAGAGCTGCGGAAAGATATGTTGTTAATGAAGTACAAAGGATTTATGTATCAGAAGGCGCTTCGATCAATAATAAACATATCGAAATTATTGCTCGCCAAATGTTCTCTCGGGTAAAAGTTAAAGATCCTGGGGATACGGAGCTTATCCCGGGGGATGTAATTGAGAAATCTAAGTTTTTGGAGGTAAATCGTGCGATCAAAAAGGCTGGTAAACAGCCAGCCAAAGCAGTGCAGTTATTTATGGGCATCACTAAAGTTGCCTTGTCTTCGGAGAGCTTCTTGTCCGCCGCTTCTTTTATGGAAACTGCAAAAGTTTTGATTAATGCCGCTAGCGAAGGAAAAATAGATGTTCTGCGAGGTTTAAAAGAAAACGTCATTATCGGCCGCCTGATTCCAGTTGGTACAGGATTTCATGCGAAGGAAAAGGCGGCAGAAGAAGATGGCGTTGAGGAGAAGCTTGAACAATAAGTTTTTGCCACCCATCCCATATTGTTTGTAAATAACTTTTGTATTTGTTATAAAATAAATTTAGATACAGAAGAACCCATCCTTCCCACAGCAAACATGTGAAGGCGAAAATATAAATTACTGAAGCGAGGAGGAATGACATAGAGAAAAAGCACTTGTATGAATCCCAAATTTCATAAGAAATTTGGTTAAGTTGTGTTTTTCTCGTTATGTCAGACGACGAGCTAAGATAATTTATTTGAGCCTGTAACCGTTTGCGAGGAGAAGGAATGGGGTTCGAATGTGTTTGACTTAAGTCTTTATTTTTGATAAATTAATAGCAATGAAGATTGAGGATTTGGAACAGGAATTTAAGGACTACGAAGTGGCATTTTTAGGCACAGAAGAAAAAATGACCCAAGAGGTGGCTGATATTTTGGTTAAATACAAAGCCCAAGTTTTAGTTTCTGGTCCCGTTAAAGAAATGACTATTGCTTATCCAATCAAAAAACACAAAACAGCACTTTTTAGCTATTTTCAATTCCAAGCTTTGCCGGAAATAATTAAACCCCTTAGTGATGAGTTATCAATGAAATCTAATGTTTTGAGATTTTTAGTCGTTACGCCACCATTTAAAAAAGCTCCTGAAAGAATTAGGCCAAGTTCTACCGAAAAAACCACAAAAGACTCTGAATCCGAACCAAGATTAGAAGAAAAATCTTCCAAAGTCCCAGAAATTTTGAGTAACGAATTATTAGAGCAAAAATTAGAAGAAATACTACAATAATCCAAAACTTATGAATTTAAACAAAGTATTTATCGCAGGTAGACTTACGGCTGATCCCCAGCTTCGTACTACGCCAACTGGTCAACAAGTTGCTAGTTTTTCAGTGGCAACAAATCGTAACTGGACAGCTCCTGACGGCCGAAAACAAGAAGCAGTAGAATTTCACAATGTTGTCGTTTGGGGTCGCCAAGCAGATGTTGTTAGCAGGTTCATGAATAAAGGAAGTTTGATTTTAGTAGAAGGAAGATTGCAAACTCGCAGTTGGGATGATAAACAAGGCCAGCGCAGGAAAACCACAGAAATAGTTGGCGAGAGAATTCAGTTTGGCCCAAGAACTTTTGGAAGTACCGTGGGTGTAGGAAATTTTCCTAAACAAGAAAACCAACCAGTCGAAAATCCAGTTGCCGAAATCCCAACAGTTAATATTGAGGAACCGGGGTTGACCCAGTCTTCGCCAGATGGCTTCGGCGGGCAAGGAGAAATAAAAGCAGAGGACCTACCTTTTTAAAAATATGAGTCAACAATGTTTCTTTTGTTCGCAAAATTTAGAGCAGATTGATTACAAAGAGGCAGAGTTATTGCGCCGCTTTGTATCTGGTCAGTCAAAAATAGTTGATCCACGTTACACTGGCACTTGCGCTAAACATCAAAGAAAATTAGCGCAGGCCGTTAAGCGAGCCAGGTTTTTAGGATTACTTTCGTATACTAGGCAATAATTTTGATTTTAGGACTCCTAACATCTATATGGACATAAAATTACTCAACCTAATCCACGACTTTGCGGGAAAATATAAAGCACTGGATCTTTTCGGTATCTTTCTGGCCCAATATTTACCTTATATTTTAATTATTGCTTTTATCATCCTAGTTCTTTTAGAGAAAAACTGGCGTAATCGTCTCTACCAATTATTTCTTGGCTCTTTATCTATTCTTTTAGCTAGGGGAATTATTGTGGAGATAATAAGACATTTTTATCAAAGCCCTCGTCCTTATGTTACATTAATTTTTAAACCACTTATTGATTTAGAATTTTCTAATTCTTTTCCTTCCGGTCATGCTTCAGTATTTTTTGCCCTAGCGACGGCAATTTTTCTTTCAAGTAAAAAATGGAGTTATTATTTTTTTGCTGGAGCGGTGTTGGTAGGTTTGGGGCGAATTTATGTAGGCGTCCATTGGCCAACCGATATTTTAGGCGGCATTGCCGTTGGTATTTTAAGCGCCTTAATAGTTTGGAAAATATTGCCAAAAAATTAATTGTCGGGCTGCCGAGGATTGAACTCGGTCTAAATCGACCCCATCGACTCGTGCTGCCATTACACTACAGCCCGTGCGGAAACTTTACTCATTGTTCTTAAGCATTTTGTGCAAACTAAAACTCTCTTAATAAGAGTAGGTAATTTAACTTTTTGTAAATTTGGTTGTTTTCGAGTCCAGGCGGTTGGATTATAATGTCCGCGCAAAAGCCGGCGGGTGCCAACCATTATTGATGTTTTATGGCAAATGAAGCATTGTCTCATAGTCTTTCCACATTATACTTATTTAGAATTTTAAGCAAGCCCCGTTATTTCAAGAAAGATTTGTATTACCCGAAGCCATAGTCTACCAAAGCAATAAATTTAAAGAGATAATTTTATTTTTTAGGTATATCAAATTAATACAATCGCTTCGCAATCTTTCTTGTAATACGGGGTAAGTAGGTTAATAATAAAATCAATGGCCGATAATGTTCAGGAGATTAAAGATAAATTAAATATAGTTGATTATATAAAGCAGTTTGTAGCGCTGACTTCTTCGGGAAAGAACTTAAAAGGGCTTTGTCCATTTCATAAAGAGAAGACGCCTTCTTTTATGGTTAATCAAGACCGTCAGATTTGGCATTGTTTTGGTGGTTGCAATGCTGGTGGGGATATTTTTTCTTTCGTAATGAAATACGAAAATGTGGAATTTTATGAGGCATTGAAAATTTTAGCGGAGAAAGCGGGTATAGATTTAAAGCGGACTGGCGGTGGAGATTTCCAAAAGTACAATCGTCTTTACGAAATAAACGAAACGGCAAAAAACTTTTTTCATAAAAATCTAACTAATGATTCAACGGCTTATTTATATTTGAAAGATCGCGGCTTGAACGATCAAACTATTGATGAATTTGAAGTTGGTTTGGCTGTTAATAGTTCGGATTCACTGTTAGGTTTTTTACTAAAGTCCGGGTTTAGTCGTGATGACGTGGAAAAGGCGGGTTTAGTTTTTCGTACCGAAAGAGGAACTTATTGGGATCGTTTTCGTAATCGTTTAATGTTCCCTTTATATAACGCGCAAGGTAAAGTGGTTGGTTTTACGGGTAGGATCTTGCAAGATCCTACCCGCCCTGAGCCTGCCGAAGGGCTGGCTTCAGCTAAGTATGTAAACAGTCCAGAAACGCCTATTTTCCAGAAATCAAAATTCTTGTATGGCTTTCATAAAGCAAAGAATTTTATCAGGGAAAAAAATGAGGCAGTTTTAGTGGAAGGTCAGATGGATTTCTTGATGTCCTGGCAAGATGGTTTGAAAAATGTTGTGGCTACTTCCGGCACAGCCCTTACAGATGACCACCTTACTTTACTTAAACGCGCCTGTGACCAGTTAGTTTTAAGTTTTGATAATGATTCGGCTGGTCAATCTGCGGCTGAGAGAAGTATTGATTTAGCCTCAGCTAAAGATTTCTCAATTAAAGTTTTATCGATTGGCCCTTCGGCAGGTCATTCGACTCTGAGAGTCTCAGACTCGATGAGCTCAGGACAAGCAAAAGATCCGGCGGATTTAGTAAGAACAAATCCCGGCGCCATGTCCAAATTTGCAGAAAGAGCTCAACCGGCCATGAATTATTTTTTTAATAAATATTTAGTTAGAACAGAGAATGTTTATCAAAAAAAGAAAAACCTACGGGTCATTTTGGCTAAATTGAAAAGTATTTCTAGCGCAATTGAAAGATCGTCTTGGTTAAAAGAATTATCAATTAAGACTAACTTAACAGAACAAGTTTTAATGGAAGAAATGGAATCATTAGTTGAAAAAATAGACAATAAAAAAACAGAAATAAAATTATCTAACGAAGAAATGGCCATTACCCCACGAAAAGACCTTATTGCAAAAAGGGTTTTTGGTATTCTTTATCATCATCCGGAGTTTGTAAAATTAGTTGAGCTTCACAAGGATTTCATACCTAATGTGTATAAAGACCTGTTAGGATCCGAATTTCCATCTTGGGCGAGTTTGCAGGCTGATGGTACTAGAGAGGAGTTAGAACAGCTTCTATCGCAGTTAAAATTAGAGTTCTATAAGCATCGTCAAAAAGCTATTAGATTAGTTATAAATAAAGCAGAACAAAAGGGAGATGAGATGGCCCTAACCCAAGCTTTAAAGGAGTTTGACATTATTTCTCGAGAACTACATAATATTAATACTCATGGCCAAGAAGAAGATAAAAAAAATAGCGAAGGCCAAAAAAAAGATCAAGAAGACCCCTCGGCAGGCTCGGGGCAAGACGACTGGTTCTGAGGCCAAACAAGCTAAGTTAGGTCAGCAATTGCAAGATCTTATTAAGCGCGGGCGCAACCGTGGTTTTGTCACCGATACGGAAGTTTTATATTTCTTTCCAAATATCGAAGAGAACGTTCCTTTCTTGGAAAAAATTTATAATGAATTAGAAAAGGCGAGTATTAAGGTAATTGAAACCAGTCAATTAATTGAATTACCAAAAGAGGAGGAGGTTAGTATTCAAGAATTAGAGGAGGCGACTCGCGTGGATGGTAATTTGCCTGATGGCGTGCAGATGTATTTGAAAGAAATTGGCCGTACTCCTTTATTGACTTCTGAAGATGAAAAAGAATTAGCGAAAAAAATTGAGAAAGGAGACGAAGAATCGCGCAATAAATTCATTAAAGCCAACTTGAGACTCGTCGTTTCTATTGCCAAGCGTTATGTAAACCGTAGCCCGAATTTGAGTATTTTAGATTTAATTCAGGAGGGGAACAATGGATTGATGCGCGCGGTGGATAAATTTGACTATCGCAGGGGATTTAAATTTTCTACTTACGCTCACTGGTGGATTCGTCAAGCGATCACCCGCGCATTAGCTGACCAATCTCGAACTATTCGTATTCCGGTACACATGGTAGAAACTATTTCTAAATATACTCAAGCCAAGCGTCGCCTTTTTCAGGAATTAGGTCGTGAACCATTGCCGGAAGAAATTGCCATTGAAATGAATATTTCTTTGGATAAGGTGCATCATATACAAAAAATTTCCCAGGATGTTATTTCGTTGGAGTCGCCGGTAGGCGACGATGAAGAAGATTCTTCAATCGGCGAATTTATTCCCGATGAAAGGAACTTGACCCCTTCACAGGTGGCGGCGCAGGCGTTGTTGAAAGAAAAAATTAAGGCTATTTTAGTAGACTTAACTCCAAGGGAGCAGAGGATTTTAAATATGCGATTTGGGTTGGAAGATGGCATAAGCCATACATTGGAAGAGGTGGGAAAAGAATTCGGCGTTACTCGCGAGCGCATTCGTCAAATTGAGGCGAAGGCTTTGAGCCGTATTAAAGGGCACGAGAAGGCGCATACTTTGGAGGGGTATTAGAATTCTTTTTGGATTTTTGTCAATAGTAAAAATCTTTGCCCAGCACCCCTAAATCTGCTATAATTAAGGTAATGAAAAAAGTCATTATTTATGCCGTTTTTTTGTTATCTTTTGTCGTTTTTCCGGTAACTTTTTCTTTTGCGGCAGGCATTAGTCAGTCAACCGGATTGTTACCAAGTAATCCATTCTACTTTGTTAAGGAATGGACCAGAAGCGTCAAGCGGGCGTGGATTTTTGATACGATCAAAAAAATTGAATACGATTTGAACATTGTTAACGAAAAAGCTGCCGAATTGCAAAAATTATCCCAGATTGCCTCTGACAAGGAGGATTTAATAACCGATGCCCTTACCAACTATCAACTTAATTTAGAGCAATTAATTCCAGAAGTGGAAAAATTAAAGGGGTTAAATATTGCCGACATTAATAAACTACTTGATCGTTTGGTAGAAAGAAGTTTAGTGCATGCCGAATTATTATCAGTTTTGTCCAGTCAGTTTAACCAAAGCACTGATTTAAGTCTCGAGCTAAAAGACACCGAAAAAAGAGTTTTATATATGATGGCGATTATTCCTCAGAAAGTGGAAAAACCGGAAAATTTTCGTATCCGTTTGCAGCAGATTATTAACGACCAGAATCAGGAATTTAAAGAATTAAAGGCGGCGGAAATTTTAGATTATTTAGAGGCGCTCCTGCCCGCCGGCGCAATGAGAAATGAAATAAACAAATTAAAAAAGGATTTATTGTTAAAATTTGGCATGCAGGTTCAAAATGGTTTAGACCAAGAAGTTTTTAATAAATTGGCAATGGATCCAATGATCCAGTTAAAACTTTTAGATGAAATTCGTAAAACCGTCAGTGACCAGGATTTAAAAAATAAACTTAATTTATTAAGGCAGAGGGCTTTAGATCAGGTTGCTTGGAGTGGAAAGATTGGTGAAATAGAGGCGCAAGCGGCTTTAGATCAGGCAGCACAGTCTTTGTCATTGTTACAGTCAAAAAATCGCTCTTCTCAAACACTTGATCAGGCAAAATTTTATCTAACTCAAGCCCAAAATTTTTACTACCAAACTAATTATGTGGATTCTTTTTCCCAGGCAGTTTCTAGTATTGGTGTAGTTGATGAAGCTTTACGTCAAATCGCCAGTAAGGATTTAGCGCTATCGGAGCAGAAGAAAAGATAAAAACAAAAGCCACGGTGGCGCGGCTTCACATATACTTTAAATATTCGCATTCTTTTTTGTCTTTTCTCTAATTTTTTCTGCCGCATCGCATCTTTAGCGAGCAATAATTTATTTCTAATCGGAACGCTTTGCGAAAGGGAAAGAGTGGGTGGCGAATTAAGTTTGAACTTTCTGGACAAAACTGATACTTTATTATCATGTCTTCAGAGGAAATTCGTCAGAAATTTTTAAAGTTTTTTGAAGAGAGGGGCCATGCGATTATACCTTCTTCTTCGCTTTTACCAACCGATCCATCGGTTCTTCTAACCACTGCTGGTGTTCAGCAGTTCAAGCCTTACTACACGGGACAGCTAGATCCAGAAAAAGATTTTGGCGCTCGTCGCGTTGTTTCAGCGCAAAAATGTTTTCGTACCACCGACATAGAAGATGTTGGAGATAAAACCCACTTAACTTTTTTCGAAATGTTGGGAAATTTTTGTTTCAATGATTATTGGAAAAAAGACGCGATAATTTGGGGTTATGAATTTATAACAAAAGAACTGAAAGTTTCTCCAGAAAGAATTCACGTTTCTATATTTGACCCTTCGATAAACTCAGGGCGAGGCAGCCTTGCGCCTCGAGACGAAGAGTCTTATTCTATTTGGCATAAAGAAGTTGGTCTTCCCAAAGAAAAAATAATACTTTCTGGAATTGAAGATAATTTCTGGGGACCGACAGGTAACGGTGGTCCTTGTGGCCCGACGACCGAAATCTATATTGATGGTATAGAAGTTTGGAATATCGTTTTTAATGAATATTATTGCCATGGCACGCGAGAGCAATTATTAAAAGGTGAGGCAAAGTTAGAAAAATTAAAATCAAATGGCATTGATACTGGAATGGGATTGGAAAGATTGGTTGCTGTGTTAAATGGCACAAATGATGTATTTGAAATTGATATGCTTCACCCGCTTTTAGAAAAAGTTAGAGAGATTACTCCTTCGACTGAAGAAAAGAAAAAAAGAATTATCACTGATCATATTCGCTCCTCAATCTTTTTGATCGCCGATGGCGTGCGTCCGCTCAATAAAGAAGCTGGCTATATCTTGCGTCGCTTGCTTCGTAGGATAATGGTTTACCCCCCCACCTCAGACAGTAGAGGTGGGGGGGCGAGTGAAATAAATTTCCCAGACCTAGTAGAAAAATCAGTGGAATGGATTTCGCAAAAATATAGCCAACAATACCCAGAATTAAATGAAATTGGAAAAATTTCTGAAGTCTTACTTGCTGAATACGAAAAGTTTGGAAAAACACTTGCTATTGGAATCAGGGAGTTGGATAAGATCGATAAATTAACAGGTGAAGGCGCTTTTAATTTATATCAAACATTTGGCTTGCCGCCGGAAGTGATTATGGAGCATCGCTCTTTTTCAATGGAAGAATTCAATAAGGCAAAGATCAAACACCACGCAGTTTCTTCTGTTGGTATGGAAAAGAAGTTTGGCGGGCATGGTTTGATTTTAGATACTGGAGAATTAAAAGCGAGCAACGAAGAAGAACTGGAGAAGGTTTTGCGATTGCATACAGCGACTCATCTTTTACAACAGGCGCTAAGAGATGTTTTGGGCAATGAGGTAAAACAAGCTGGATCGGATATTACTGCCGAGCGGACCCGTTTTGATTTTTCTTTTAGCCGAAAAATGACTCCCGAAGAAATTAAAAAGATAGAAAACAAAGTTAATGAAATTATTGAAAAGGATTTACCGGTGGCTTTTGAGCAGTTGCCCAAAGATGAAGCCATGAAAACCGGCGCCTTATTTTTCTTTAAAGAAAAATATCCGGAAAAAGTGAAAGTTTATTACATCGGTCATCGCATGAGCAATGCCTATAGCAAAGAATTTTGCGGCGGCCCGCATGTGGATCATACCCTTCAAATTGGGAAATTTAAGATTCTGAAAGAAGAATCAGTAGGGGCGGGGCTTCGCCGTATTCGGGCGACAGTAGAATAAACTTCAAATCACAAGCATCAAAATGCAAACAAGCTCCAAATCACAAAATACAAATCTCAAACACGGCAGTGTTTTGAATTTATCCGCCAGTTGGCGGATTGGAATTTATAATTTGTTTGTTATTTGGGATTTGAGATTTGTGATTTTTTAAATCTATGCCAAAAGTGTCAATAATTCTTTCAACTTACAATCGCGCCCATCTTATTGATCAGGCAATTAAAAGTGTCTTGGAACAAAGTTTTTCTGATTGGGAATTGATTGTCGTTGACGATGCTTCCACCGACAACACCGAAGAAATAATTAAACAGCAAATAGATCGAAGTGGGACTTCAATCAATATAGTTTATTCTAAGGCGCTAGAAAATATTGGCATTGCTAGAAATTCTAATCGGGGATTACGCATCGCTAAGGGGGAATATATTGCAATTATTGATGACGATGATCGTTGGATTAACCGCGATAAACTTGCCAAGCAAGTGGAGTTTTTAGATAAAAACCCTGATTATGTTGCAACTGGTGGTGGCATTATTGTAATAGACAAAGATGGAAAAGAAATTTTTCGTTATTTGAAACCAGAAACTGATGAAAAAATTCGTGAAAAATTGCTTTTTGATAATACGATGGCTAATAGCACAACAGTTTTCCGTAGATCTACCGCAGAAAAAGTTGGCTTATACGACGAAACATTACGCTATTCAGCCGATCGTGATTTTTTTCTTAAATTAGGCTTGGAGGGAAAGCTTTATAATTTTCCAGAATACTTTGCCAACTACACAATGGCTGGCCAAAATACTTCGATAGTAAAAATGAAAGAACACCTTCGCTCATCTTTAATGATAATGAAGCGTTATAAAAATAATTATCCTCATTATCATTTAGCTCTTTTGGTTAACCGTTTGCAGTATTTATATGCGTTCTTGCCTAATTTCATAAAAAACTTTTTACATACATTTTTAGCCCGACTTAAAAGATTTATTTTTAAATGAAAAATCTTCTTTTGTGGATAGGGGAAATTTTTTTTCTAGCGGCTGTTACAATGCTTATTGTGAGGCATAACAGCTATCCATTAATAATAAAGCGCGCGAGCGATATTCTGATTCTCTTTTCTTTTATTATTGTAATTTCTGCTTTATTTTACAGCAAAGATTGGAAGCAGATTTTTAATAAAATAAAAAAACATCTTATCGGATTTTCTTTAATATTTATAGGACTTACTATTTCTTCCTTGATTGGTTATTTTTTAAACGGAAGAAATTTAGGTTCGGAAGGAATTCTTACTTTTTTAAGATTTGTAGAAGTTGCGGCAATTTTCTTTTTAGTGTCGGTTTTTCAATTTAATGATAAAAACTTTTTTAAAAGAGCTGCTATATGCCAACTTTCCACTTTGGCTTATTTGCCATTTCTTTTTGCTCGACATATAAATCCTCACGATATAATGGGTCGCTTTCAATTTTTTGAAAATTGGCCATCTAATGTTGGTTACTATTTGATTGTAAGCATTGTTTTTACAATTTCTTGGTTTTTATTTTATCTAAAGCCGTTTAAATGGAAATTTATTATTCCTTATTTTGCTTCAGTTGGTTTTATTAGTATTTTACTTGGAACTCAGTCGCGAGCCAGTTGGATTGCTGTGGCTATTAGTATATTAATAATTTTTATTATTTGGTTATGCAAAACAAAGGCCCATCTTTTAAATGTTTTTTTTGGAGCGGCGCTTGTTTTTTCTTTAGTTCCGCTTAGTTTTTTAGTCCTTCCAAGGCCAATGGATACAATTGTCTTTTTGAGATTTTTTCCTCAAATTAAAGCCAGTCGTGATTTTGAAGAAAGACCATCAGAGCTTGTGGGCGCTATCAAAAAACAAGACCTTGCGTCTCAAGTTTCAAATTTTGGCGGTAGGCCCGAGCTCTGGTTGATATATATTAAAAAGATTTTAAATCAGCCACTTGGCTTTGGTTTGGATTATCAACCAATAAACATTGGTCGAGGTGATCAGGGGCCGCACAATACCCCCTTAGAAGCTTTAGTTTTAGGAGGCCCGTTGGCATTAATTGGCATCGGATATTTATTTTTTATGTCTTTTAAAAATATCTTGAAGCATGTTTACAATTCAGGACCTCAAAACTATCAATGGCCTCTTTATATTTTTGTTTCTTTGTTTGGATTATTTTTTGTTTCTTTTTTTGATAATATGGTGACATTCAGGTTGATGTGGTTGATGCTTGCTTTGGCTACTTGGTTAATATAATATAAGTTGGTTAAATGATTATCACCAGAACGCCATTGCGTATAAGTTTTGTTGGTGGTGGAAGTGACTTACCAGCTTTTTATAATAAATCTGTTGGCCGAGTTGTATCTACTGCAATCAACAAATATATTTTTATCGGTATCAATGAAAGATTTGAGAAGAATTTTCGTATTGGTTATTCGGTGACGGAAATAGTTGATAAACCAGAACAGGTAAAAAACACGCGCGTTCAGGCGGCCCTTAACCATTTTAATATTAAAAAAGGATTGGAGATTATTTCTGTGGCTGATATCCCATCTAAGGGAACCGGACTCGGCTCATCTTCTAGTTTTGCTGTTGGTCTACTTTCTGGACTTTCCCAATATTTAGGAAGTCATTTACACAAAGACAGAAAAGATTTGGCTGAAGCGGCTTGTAAATTGGAAATCGAAACATTAAAAGAGCAAATTGGCAAGCAAGATCAGTATGCGGCTGCCTTTGGGGGTTTGAATTATATTGAGTTTCATTCGGATAAAGTTATAGTAGAGGCGATTAAAATTTCATCGGCAAAAACGGAAGAGTTTAAAAATCATCTTTTGGTTTTATACACGGGTGTTTCTCGGAGCGCGACTGACAATTCAAAAATTCTTACCAAGAATTTAATTTCTGATGAAATAAGATTCTCTGCGCAAAAACAATTAGCCGATGCGGCCATTCCGTTTAAAAATAAATTAATAAAAGGAGATTTCAAGGCGCTTGGGGAAATTTTGCACGACGGTTGGCTGTTAAAGAAAAAAACTTCTGGGGCGATTT
>ERZ1292623.299-Hain-H51-01um-R1-299-length-55683-cov-9_pt3 | contig 20790 bp, 13 predicted proteins | sample MGYA00564398_ERZ1292623 | MGnify/ENA primary metagenome ERZ1292623 (study PRJEB36523, sample SAMEA6512633) | groundwater metagenome | collected 2019-01-07 | study: AquaDiva: Metagenomics assemblies of 32 groundwater samples | reverse complement strand
CAATGTCGAGGGCGACGAACACCGGGCCCGGAGATGCCAGAGCCCGGCCCGCATTGGCGCTCCACTCTCGAGCCGTCGAGTAGTGATACACAGAGCCAAACCCGCATGACTGCGCGATCGCGCCCCAGTCCAGCTCACGCGCCGAATGTCGCACCGCCGAGGCGCCCGGCGTCGGCTGCGAGCCCGTGACCTCGTACACACCGTTGTCGAAGACGATCACGGCGAGATTGTCCGGAGCGGCGGTCGTGATGGTCACGAGCGAACCCAGGTTCATGAGCATCGAGCCGTCGCCGTTGCACACGATGACGCGCCGCGTGGGCTGTGCCAGCGCGAGACCGAGCCCGACGGACGTGGCGTGGCTCATGCACGACGGCACGAAGACGAAGTCGAGCGGATTCAGTCCCGACGGGCCGCCGCACAGGTCGACCCATACCTTGGCGGGAGACATGGTGGTGACGACGATATCGTTGGGGCCGCGCGCGGCGCGCACGGCGACCAGCGCTTCTTCCGTGGACATCAGATTCTTCGCTGCGCTCAGTATGACAGACCGCTTGTCATGAGCGGCCCTCCGCGATCAGCGCGACGCCTGGCTTGTCCACCGCGAGACACGCGCGATAGTGCGTGCCAATGTCAGGCAGCTGCGACGCCTCCTTCACGAACAACACATCCAGCTTCCACGCCGCCAGGATCGGCTCGGTGAACACGAGGCTCGTGTCCCCCGGCAGGTTGTCCTGATTCAGGTAGCTGCGGTACCCGATCATCGCGTAGAGCGGGAGCTTCCACTCGTGCAGCATGTTGCGCAGCGCGTCGCCGGACTCGAACAGCCCGGTGCACTGGATCAGCACCAGCGGCTTGGCGCCGCCGAGGAACAGGCCGCCGGCGATGGTCCACGCTTCGCCTTCGCGGCAGGCGCGGACGATGCGGATGCCGGACCGCTCGATGGCGTTGTCCCACTGCCCGATCGTCGAGTCGGGGACGGTGACAACGTGCGTGACGCCGGCAGACACCAGCAGCGACGCGACTTGCTCGCCGGTGAACACGGGTCAGCGGCCAGCGGTGCGCGGCACCAATCGCGTGCGTATCATGCCGCGCGGCGCATCCTTGGCGTACACAACGAACGCCAGCCGGCCCGCCAACAACTCGCGGCGATCCGATTCGCCCAGCGCGATCTTCCCTTTCGCGCCCGCCACGCCCTCACCCGACAGGCGATGGCGCATCGCGCCTTTGGTTCCGGCGCTGTCGCGATCGATGCTGATGGCGTACACGCTGGCGGGCGTCACACCGGAAACGGACACGTCGTATGACAACGTGCGGCTTGGGGCGTCGTACGCAAACGCAGCGCGCGCGGCCAACGGTCCCTGCCGCACTTCGACGGAGTATGCTGTCGCGACCGGAGCGCGGCCCGCGACCAGGCGCGGCGTGGTGCTCGGCGCCACCCGCGGACGCGCCGACTGCTCATAGTCGTACGCCATCGCCACGAGGCGCGCATCATCGAGTGCGCGGCCCAGAAGCTCCATGCCAATTGGCAGTCCGTCGGGCGTGAAGCCGGCTGGCATGCTCAACGCGGGCAAACCGGTCACCGCGCTCAACTGGCAGTTGCCGCCACGCTGCGGCTCGCCGATAATCGCCGCTTTGCGACGCACCGTGGGATACACGATGGCGTCGAGTTTCGCCGAATCCATGAACGCGACAAGCAAGTCGCGCGCGACGATGCGCCGCGTGAGGGCCTCACGATATGGCAGGCTGTCGCGTGTCCCGCTGGCTTCGCGAATGCGAAATGTCCCCTCGAGTGCCGAGTGCATCAGTCCGGCGTCAAGGATCTCCTTGAGGGAGTGCACCGGGGCGTTCGGTACTGTCGCGAGATAGTCCATCAGGTCCGGCTTGAGCTCGAACGGAATCACGCCGGCGCGGTTGATCAGCGTGTCGAGCGGCGCGATGGCGATATCGACGACTTCGGCGCCACGTGCCTTGAGCCTCTCCAGCGCGGCGCGCACAACGCGCGTGCCCTCGGCATCATCGGCCTCGACGCCAAAGTGAGCCACGAGCACGCCGATGCGCCTGCCGCGCAGCCCCGTTGAATCGAGCGACCCGACGAACCTTGGCAGTTCGCGCCCATCAAGCATCCGCGTGGCGGGATCAGCCGGATCGGCACCGATCGTGGCATCGAGCCCGATCGCGAGGTCCATCACCGTACGGGCAATCGGGCCGGCGACGTCCTGCGTGTGCGACAGGGGCACGATGCCAGCGACGCTCGTCAGCCCCTTGGTGGGCCGCAATCCGTAGAGATTGTGCACCGCCGCGGGAATGCGGATGGAGCCGCACGTGTCCGAGCCCCACGCGATCGCCGCAAAACTGGCGGCCACCGCGGCGCCGCTTCCGCCGCTCGACCCGCCAGGGTTGCGCGTCGGGTCGTACGGATTGCAGGTCTGTCCTCCGATCGAACTGATACTCGTGATGCCGGCGGCCAGCTCGTGCATGTTGGTCTTGCCCAGGATCACCGCGCCGGCCTCGCGCAGCTTCTTCACCTGAAACGCGTCGTCGGGCGTACGCATGCCTGCGAGCGCGATGCTGCCGGCGGACGTCACCATGTCGCGCGTGCCGTAGTTGTCCTTGAGCAAAACCGGGATGCCGTGCAACGGTCCGCGCACGCGGCCGGCCCTGCGTTCGGCGTCCAACGCCGAGGCGTCAGCCCGCGCCTTGGGATTCAGTCGGATGACCGCGTTGAGGGCCGGCGCTCGCTGATCGTAGGCGTTGATTCGGGCGAGATACGCGTCGACCAAAGTCACCGACGTCGCGCGCCCGCCCGCCATCGCGGACTGAAGGTCGGTGATGCTCGCTTCGTAGACGACGTCTGCCGGCGGCGGCGTCCTGGGTGGCTGTGCCATCGCGGCCGACGCGAACGAAAGCAGCACCAGCATGCAACTCAGGGAAAGGGGAAATGGGAAATGGGACATTTCTCCGTTCCCTTTTCGCGCCGTCATGGGTTTGCCGGTTTGAGATACGTGTCCAACCACTGCCGCTCATTCAGCAACCGGTGCACGATGTTCCACGACCCCGAGATGGAATGCGGCATGCCCTGATACTGAATCATCTTGGTCGGCACGCCGTTCTTCTTGAGCGCCACGTACATCTGCTCCGCTTCCGAGTACGGCACGCGCTGGTCCACTTCGCCGTGAATGAACAGCGTCGGCGCTCGCACACGATCGGCGTACGTCAGCGGCGACTGCCGGACCATGATGTTGCGCGCCCTCTCCTCCCACGGCGTGCCGTAGAACTCCGTCTCCTTGGTGCGCGCAATGTCCGCGGTGCCATAGTCGCTCAGCCAGTTCACGATACCCGCGCCCGGGATAGCCGCCGCAAACCTGTCCGGATACTGCGTGATGAGCCAGTTGGTCATGAACCCGCCATACGAGTGGCCCATCGTCGCTACGCGGCGCCGGTCGATGGGCTGTCGCGCCAGCACGTGGTCCACGCCGGCCATCACATCCTCACCGTCTTTGTCCCCCCACGCGCCCCACGTTCCCCACAGGAACTTCTCACCGTAGCCCGTCGAACTCCGAAAATTGACCTGGAGAACAAAGTATCCGTTCGCCGCGAGATACTGCGGCTTGAAGTCGAACGTGTAGCCGTCCGCGGCATGAGGCCCGCCGTGGTTGAGCACCACCAGCGGATACGGCCCCCCATCGCGGCGGAACCCGGTCGGATACGTCATGAAGCCCTCCACCGGCGTTCCGTCCTTGCTGGTGAACTGCACCCGATCCGACTTGCTCAGCGCGATCTCACGCGTGAACCCGTCATGTACGTTCGTCAGCTTGCGCTCACCTGAACCGTCGATGTTGGCGACGTACACCTCCGCTGGCGTCTCCCGCAGTCCGACCGTGTACGCCATCCGCGACATCGCCTTGTCAAAGCTGAGGCCGCCGAAGCGACGCTCACCTTTCGTTACCGGCTCCACCGCGCCGCCGTTGGGCGACACGCGAAACAGGTGGGTTGCTCCGCCGACGCCGCCGGAAAAGTAGATGTGTTTGCCGTCCTGACTCCATTGCACATTCGTCGGCAAGTAGTCCCAATCGAGCGTGAGAATCCTCTCCGCTCCACCACCCGCCGGAATCACGCCGATGTCGGTGGGACCGCCGTTATCCATGCGCTTGGCGATCACTGCGTCCGTGGACATGCCGCGCGTATAGAGAATCCACTTGCCGTCCGGCGAAAAACGCGCGGCGTTGTAGTCAAAGTCGTCGTTGGGCGTGAGGCGGGTGACCTTGCCGTCGCGCGTGGCGGTGTAGACGTCATCGCCGCCGTACTTCCGCTCATCGCGGTAGGCCGAATCGGCCGTGAAGACGATGAGCGAGGCATCGCGATTCCACTCGGTGCCGCTGGGCCGCAGGCCCAGGCGCGTGATCTGGCGCCAGGAAGAGTCCCCGGCCGCGGCGACGAACACCTCTGTCGGCGGAAAGAGCTCGGGGTCGGTGCGGTTCGGCACCGGAAACGCAGCGCCGTCACGCTGAAAATCCAGCCAGTCGAACTGGACGCCGCGAAAACGCTCGTCGTGACGGCGCTCGAAGTCAGAGGCAAATGTGCGCACCCGCTTGATCACCGGCGTCTCGCGCAGGACGGCCATCCACTTCCCGTCGGAACTCGGCAGCATGCGCGACCCGCGTCCGCCGACGGGCACCTCGACCAGAGCCGGTGTCGCCGCGGCCGGTGACGCCGCCCAGCGGCGACCGTTCACCGCCCACGAAAGCCGGCCGTCATCCATCCACTGTGGCACGGTCGCGTTCGACCCAGCCGCGCTCACGCGCTTGGGGGCGGACGAAGCGTCGGCGGTCGCGACCCACACTTCGACACTGTCCCCGTTGGTGGCTTCGATCCGGGTGCCGACGGTGTACGCGACCCATTTGCCATCCGGCGACATCTGCGGCGCACCGACCGTCTTCAAGCGGTAGTAGTCCTCGATGGTGAGTGGACGTCCCTGCGCGCCGGAAACACCGGACGCCACTGCGATGAACACGAGTCCCAGCCACGAGCGCTTCCGCATGTGATGTCTCTCCAAGAGAGCCGGTCATCCTGAGGTCGCAACGCGACCGTACGTTATCTCGTTCCGGCGCATGGCGCACAGTCAGGGGCGCGGCGCCAGCCGTTCCCTCACCTGCCGCATCGTGGCAGTGTCGCCGATGAGCTGGGCGGCGCTCAGCACCCTGGCCCACTGCGCTTCAGCCTCGGCCCGCTGACCGAACGCATCCAGCGCCTTGGCCAGCTGGAACCCGGCACCATAGTGGAACGGCTGCCGTGCCAACACTTGCTGAAACCGCATTACGGCTTCGCGCGCGTCATTACGCTGGTACAACGCACCAAGGCCCGCCTGCATCAGCACTGGCACGTCCTTCACGAACAGCAGCCGCTCGAAGTGCGCGGCGGTCACTGCGCCGTCGCGCGCATTGCCCATCACGTCGCCGTTGTCCACGACCAACTCGGTGACGACGATCCCGTCAAACCCCGCGTCGCGATAGCCACGTACGTACGCGTCGCGGAATCCCAGCAAGTGTCCGAATTCATGCGCAATCAAATAGTGTGGCGCGTCGTGCGGACTCATCACCACGGCGCGGCCACCCTCGATGTGCGTACTCCCCGCGCCCGTCGTGAGCACGGCGGCATCGGGTGGAAACCGCCCGATGTGTGATGCGAGGTTGATGGCTGCCCCGCGCTCCGGCGGAACGCACGCCTGTGCGGCCCTCGCGCCGCCCGCCTGAGGGCAGTACAGCGCCGCCGGCGTAATCACGCGGATCTCTGGCATGACGCGGTACGCGATCCCGGTGCCGCGCGTCCGCCATCGCTCCGCGACCACGCGCGCGAACTCGCTCACGAACGCGCTGTCCACGATGTCGGTCACCATCGGTACGGTGATGACCCACTCCGGTCCCCTCCGCTCGAACTTGACGAACACCGGCGCATCCACACGTTGCACGTCGCTCGCCAGCCCAAGCGCGACCGTCGCGGAGTCCACAACGCGCTGCGCCGGCGCCTGTGGCCCCCGTTGTCGCAGCATCGCGTCCTGGAGGGCCGAGCTGCGGTCGAACACCGCGCGCACACGAGTGATTTCGGTCTGCCACAGCCAGTTATAGTTGACGTCGGCGTCCACGAGCTTCTTGCGATCGACAAGCGCCCGATACCACGTCACCAGCGAGTCCAAAGCGGCGCGCCTGCCGGACGCGGAGCCAAGCGCGGTCTCCAGCTGCACCAGCGCGGCGGTCTCACGCTCCATGAGCGTCGTGCTCCAACGCCAGCCGTAACTCACAAGTGGCGACGCCGCGGTCACCGGCTGCGGCGCCGCACCCGGGACAATGCGGGGCAGCAGCTGGTACCCTGTGGCGATTGGCGGCGGCGGCTCGAGCCGCGGCAGCAGGTCGGGCGCCGAACGCTGCAACTCGCTTGCGAAGGCGGCGTGGAATCGAGCCACGCGGTCGGTCAGCTCACGCTGCCGCTCCTCAGCGGCCCGGCCGCGCACGACATACGCCGGTTGAGTGCCCTGCGCATGTCCCGCGGCGGAGACGCAGGCCGCCATAAGCACGGCGCACGCGGTCGTGGTGGCGGGCGGCAAAGGGCGCATGAGGGAGGATAAGCGGGACCGGGGGGCGCGCAGCATTATTCTGCGAGGGCCAACCCGGGGCGTCCCTACCATATATGTCCGTACCTGCGCAGGCCAGAACAACGGAGTCAGCGAGGGGGCCCAAGCTCCTCTCGGTCGTCGTACCGTGTTACAACGAATCCGAAGTCATCGAGACGTTCTATCGTGCGTTAAAACCGGTACTGGACGGCCTCGACGCCTTGGACCACGAAATCGTCTTCATCGACGACGGCAGCACGGACGACACCCTCGACCGGCTCAACCGGATCATGGCCGGTGATCCGCACGTTCGGGTGAGTTCGCTCTCGCGGAATTTCGGCCACCAGATCGCTCTCACCGCGGGAATGGACGCGGCAGTCGGCGATGCGGTGGTCATCATGGACTCCGACATGCAACACCCGCCGCCCCTGGTGCCGGAACTCGTACGACAATGGCGCGCCGGGTACGACATTGTGTCGGCCATTCGGCAACAGACCGAAGGCGAGTCGTGGTTCAAGGGCGTGACCTCGCGCGGGTTCTATCGCCTCCTCAACTCGATGAGCGGCACCAAGGTGCCGCAGGGCGCCGCCGACTTCTGTCTCCTGTCGCAACGGGTGTGTGAGTCGCTGCGCGGCATGCCGGAGCGACACCGCTTCTTGCGCGGACTGGTGTCGTGGGTGGGATACAAACGCGTGTTGATTCCCTACGTCGCTCCGCCGCGGGCCGCCGGCACGACGAAGTACAGCCTTGTGAAAATGGTGGCGCTGGCGCTGGACGCGGTGTTCTCCTTTTCCGCTGAGCCGCTGCGCCTGGCGCTCCGCGCGGGCATCGCCGTGGCGATGGCTGGGTTCCTCTACCTGCTGTGGACGCTTGGCTACGGCTACCTGATCAACGGGCTGGTGCCCGGGTACGCGTCGCTCATCGGTGTGGTGCTGATCCTGGGCGGCTGCCAGTTGATGTTCATCGGACTCATCGGCCAGTACCTGGCCCGCGTCTTCGAGGAAGTGAAAGGCCGGCCGATCTACCTGTTGAAGCAGGTGCCGTCGGCGCCGCGGCGATCGTCGGCCGACTCCAAGCCGCGCTAGGCGATCGCGTGACCGAGGCGTGCCCCCTCTGCGCATCGCCCAGGACGCGTATCCGTTATCCGCTGTCGGGCTGGAACATCGCCAGGTGTGACACGTGCGGGTTTGAGTTTCACGACGGCTTCAAGGGCGGCGGCGGTGACGACGGCACGTTCGGCGCTGACTACTACACCAGGATCCAGGAAAAGGCGTTCGAACAACAGTTTGGCGACTACACCCTGGATCCCAGCGCCGCCGTCTATGCGCGCTGGCTGGACCGCATTGCCGCGCACGGCGGCAAAGGGCGCCTGCTCGACGTCGGTTCCGCGCTGGGCACTTTTCTCAAGATCGCCGAGTCCAGGGGATTCGCCCCGGAGGGCGTGGAAATCAGCAAGTTTGCGTCGGATTTCTCCAGGGAGAAGCGCGGACTCACAGTGTTCAACGGCGACTTGGAGCAGTACGCAGGCAAAGACGGCAGCTTCGACACGGTGACGTTCTGGGACTCCATCGAGCACGTGACGCATCCGCTCCAGAACCTGAAGACCGCGCGGCGGCTGCTGCGCCCCGGCGGCGTGCTTCTGCTGACCACTGACAACTTCGATTGCCTCGTAGCCGACGTCGCCCGATTCATGTACCACGCGACGCTGGGCCGCGTGCGCTATGGGATGGAGCGCGTCTTCATCGCGCCCAATCGGTCGTACTTCAGCGAAGCGACCATGCGCGCGCTCCTCATCCAATGCGGCTTTCGCGTGCGCGAGTTGGCAAAGATGGAGTATCCGATCGACAAGATCCGCACCAACGTCGCTGAGCGCGTCATCCTTGGCGCGTTCTACGGAGCGGCGCTCGTGCTGAACAGGCAGGCGCAGATCACGGTCCTGGCCACCGCCGAGTAGCGAGCCCGTCATGCGCGTGGAATACCTGAACGAGAACGACGCGACTCGGTGGGAGGGGTACGTCGGTTCGCGCGCGTCTGCCATCACCGACGTGTTCGCGTGGCGACTCGTGGTCCGCGACGCCTACGATATCGCGTCGCACTTCACGATGGCTGTTGATGGCGATCGCGTGGTCGGCGCGCTGGCGCTCTTCGAGATGCGTCACCCAGTCTTCGGCCACTATCTCGCGTCCGCCGTGTTCGGCAACGATGGTGGGTTGTTCCACGATACGGACGCGGCGCGCGACGCCCTCGTTGCTGAGGCGCGGGCGTTGGCGAGCCGCCTCGACGTCGCGTATCTGCTGATTCGCACGCGCGGTGTCGCGCTCAAGGAGTTTCACGTCGACGGGCACTACCGCGCCTCGGTGCTCGATCTTGCGGGCGACGCGGAAACTGCCCTGAACCAACTGCCGGCGACGACGCGCAACCAAGTCCGGCGCGGGATGAAGGAGGGCTTCACGGTGTCCACCGGCGCGGACCAGATCAACGCGTTCCACGACGTGTTCCACGAACACATGCGGAATCTCGGTTCGCCGGCGCACGGAATGGCGTTCTATCGGGCGGTTCAGCGCCACCTTGGCGACCGCGTCGAGTTCTATGTCGTGCGCGACGGCGCCACGCTCGTGGCCGGTGCCTTGCTCTTCTGGATCAACGGCACCGCGCAGAACTATCACACGGTGTCATTGCGCCGCTTCAATCGCCGCTGTCCCAACTACCTGCTGTATTGGCGCATGATCGAGGCGAGCTACGGCCGCGGGCTGGGCGCGTTCGACATGGGACGCTCGGAAGACGGCAGCAGCCAGCTCAAGTTCAAGGAGAACTGGGGCACGGACGCAGTGGCGCTGTGCTACAACTACCACCTCGTGCGCGCCAAGGCACCGCCGGCGCTCAGCCCCAGCAATCCCAGGTTTCGGGCCGCGATCGCGGTGTGGTCGCGACTGCCGGTCTTCGTGACCAAGGCGATAGGTCCGCGGCTCATCTCCGGACTCGCGTGACGCAGCGCTCCGGCCAGCCTGGCTGGCTCGTGGTGAACGCCGATGATCTGGGCGTGTCGCGAGGCACCACGCTCGGCATCCTCAAGGCACATCGCGACGGGATCGTGACCAGCGCAAGCATCGCGCCGGCCATGCCCCACTACCAGTTCGCGGTCGAGTCCTGCGTGCGGCAGTGCCCGGACCTTGGCGTTGGACTGCACTTCACGTTGACCTCGGGCCGCCCCGTCTGCGATGTGCAACGCGTGCCGCTCCTCGTGGACAGCGGTGGGCGGTTCCGCTGGCGCTTCACGTCGCTGCTGGGTGCGGTCATGTCGGACAGCCAACCCGGATTGCTGGATCAGGTCGAACTCGAGATCGAAGCGCAGCTCGACCGGCTCAGGCAGGACGGCATCGTGACGGACCACGTGAACGGCGAGCGCCATGTGCAGTTGATTCCAGGGATCTTCGAGCGGGTCGTCGCGGCCGCACGGCGATTCGGCGTGCCATATGTACGGGCCGGGCGCGACATCGGGCCCCGCTTGCTCAGGGCAAGAGACCTGCTCCCACTCGGCGTTAGCGGTGGCTACGCCAAGTGGGGCCTGCTCTCGGGTCTTACCGCCGTAGCCCGCAACCACCTGAAAGGCGTTGCAAGCGCGGACTGTATTGCGAGCTATCTCTTCACGGGCATGACGGGCACCTTTCTGCCGATGCTCCTCTCTTCACCGCCACTGCCTGGTGTCACCGAGGTCATGGTGCATCCCGCGATGCCGGAGGAAGATCGTGAACTCTCGCTCGGCAACGCGGAAGTGGAGCGCTACGTGAGATCCACTGACCGGCGATTGGAGCTCGACGCATGCCAGTCTGCGCGCCACGACACCGGCGACTGGAAGCTGACGACCTTCGGCCGGCTCGCACGGCCCGGTGGCGCGTGACGATCACGACGCTGCGTGCGGAGCATGTCCGTTCGGTTGCCGATTTGCACGTGGCGTCGCTCACGGGCCTGCTGACCGCACTCGGCGCACCGGCGGCCCGCGCGTACTACGCCGGCTGTGCCGAGTCTCCGCTGTCCACGGCGTTCGTGGCGATGGACGGCAACGCCGTTCGCGGATTTGTCGCCGGCTCACAATGGCCGCGACTGCTCAAGCGCGAAGTGCTGGCGCGCAAGCCGCTTGCGGTCGTCGCCGCGGTGGCCATCGGGGTCGTGCGGCGCCCGACCGTTCTGCCGCTCGTTCGCGAGAGTTTTCGCGGACCAGCCCCCGATTCGTACGATCCGGGCGTCGCGGAACTCACGTACCTCTCGGTCGCGCCGGAACTGCGGCGCGGTGGCATCGGCCGCCAGCTCGTCGACGCCTTCTCGGCGGCGATGCGCAAACGGGGTGCGCCCCTCTACGAGCTCAGCGTCGACGACAACAACCACGCGGCCGCGTCGTTCTATGAAAGCCTCGGCTTCGAGCGCGTGGGGCGGTATCGCGAGTTCGGCATCGACCACCGACGCTATCGGCTGAACATCGAGAAGGCCGCGTTGTGATCCCGCCGCCGCGCACGCTCGCAGAGCGCGTGATTCGCTACGGGCTGGCCGGTCTGTTCGCGACCGCGGTGTACGTCGGCGCCGTCACGGCACTGGTGGAGATCCTTCAGGTCGCCGCGGTACCGGCCGCCGCGATCGCGACGCTGGTGGTAATGGTGACGTCGTACGCCGTGAATCGCGCTTGGGTGTTCGACGCCAGCCGCCCGCACACGTCATCGTTCCCGCGGTTCGCAGCCGCTACAGCGCTCAGCGTGGCGCTCAACACCGCGCTGATGCACCTCGCCGTGAGGGTCCTCGCCTGGCCGTACCTCGCCGGCGTCGTCCTCACCACGGCCATCGTGCCGCCGGTGAACTTCGTCGTGAACTACCTCTGGTCCTTCAAGCCGGTGGCGCGCGACGGCTAGAGCCAGTTCACGAACGCCGGGATCGAGTGCGGTGGTACCGGCACGATGCGATCCACCCGACGTCCTTGGGAAAATGTCACGTAGATCCGGTTCTCCTTCGGCTCCCAATACGCGGGATCCAGCACGCCGTCGTGGTTGTAGTCGGCGGGAACCGGAATCGCTGTCGGCGTCCCAAACCGGAACTGCGTGATCGCGCCGTCGGGCACCGTGCGCCAATACCAGAACTGGTTGTCCGGATTCCATACGGCCAGTTGATCGTAGCCCAGGCCGCCATAGTCGCCGGGCACCAGGATATCGCGTGGGGTTCCGCCCCAGCGCACCTGCAACAGCACCGACGACGACGGACTCTTGATGGTGAACGTTGTGGTTGCCCTGCTCCACAGACCCAGGTCCCCTTTGGATCCGCGCGTGAACCGGCCGGCGAACGGCAGCGGGAATGCGGATGCGTCCGCCGTCGGCCCGACGACCTTGCCGGCCGGCGTCCACCACTCGCGCGTGCTCGGCCGGTACATCACGTGGGTGTCTGCACCATCACCGTCCAGGTCGGCGATGATCGGCACGTCCATGCTCCAGAGCCAGCGATCGTATTCCGGCTCCCACAGTCCGGTCTGCGACGAGCGATACGACCACCTCCAGGGGTTCCGCTCCACCACGTTCTCGATGCGGCGGCCCAACCGGAACTCCGTGTCGCCCGTACGACCGAACAGCAGGTCCGCGCGGCGATCGCCGACGAAACGTCCGACCCACAACTGCGTGAATTCCGACTCGGCCGCAACCGGCGCCTTCACCACCGAGCGCCCCGCGATCACGAGGTGGTTCACGTAGTCATAGTAGACGAGATCATCGCGTCCGTCTCCGTCGACATCCGAATGCACTTGCGACACGATGCGCGGACGCCAATGCCGCTCGATGTCGCGGTCCACATCGACCGTTGGCTTGTCGATGGCATACAACACGCGATCGGCGCCAGATTGTCGCCTCGCGAGCACGCCCTCGGCCACGAGCTTGGCGAACCGCGCGCGCACGATCATCGGCGCGAACGTGAGGTCCTTGTCGGGTCGTGCGTAGTACCATCCACAGCTGCAATCCTCGGCCGCGCCCGGCAACAGTCGAGCCATCCTGCTGTTCTGCACAAAGCGGCGCGCCACCACTTTCTCCGACAGCCGGTAGCCCGCCCCGGTGCGCTCGTATGCGCTCGGTGTCGCCGTGAATGTGCTGCCGCCGAACAGGAGCAACTCGTTGAGAAAACCGGTGCGGCGTTCGTCGGCGGACGCGTCAAAGTACACCTCGCGCGGGCCGCGCTTCTGCGCGCGATAGGTGGCCGCCATCTGCTCCTCGATGGACCCGCGGTAGTAGGGCGATCGATAGAACCCGAGCCACGTGCGCGCGTCTCCTGTCGCCTCCCCGGCCGCGGCAGCCACGGGTCTTGTCGAATGCACGTAGACGAACGCCAACGGCGTCAGCGCCATCGCCGCGCCGATCGGCACGAGGGCCGACCAGTGGACGCGGCGCATCACCGCCGCCACGCCGTACGCTGATATCAACGCGAGGCCCAGGCGCGCCGCGAAAAAGAACTTGCTGATCTCGGTGAGTTCCTCGACGCCGCTGGTCTCCGACGAGTAGAACGCGAACTGCGGCAGCAGGTACGAAAACGCCGTGAACACGCACAGCACCACGAACGCGAAGCTGCTCGGCGCCATGTCTCCCGGGCCTCGAGGGATGCGCGCACCGCGCCGTACACGCCACACAGCCGCGCCCACGCCAACGAGCGCCAGCACGAGCGGCAAGCCCAAGCCGGCAATGTTCCAGTGGACGAACCCGGCGATGCCGCCAACCGGATAGCCGAAACGTCCGCGCCAGGTCAACACGTCGCTCGTCGAACCGTATTCGATGCCGCGCGCGAGCAATCCCCCGTGCGCCAGCGCCACTACCGCGACGCCAACGCCAAACACGATGCCGTTCACGAAGTGCTCGCGCGTCGGCGAGCGCAGCCAAATGCCCAACAGCACCAACCCAGCAGTCACGGCGGCGACACCGCCAAACACGGCGTGCCCCAACATCAGGACGCCGAACGTCGCGATGGTGAGCGCGAGCACCATTCGCTTGCCGTCCGCGCGCGTCTGCCAGCGCACCAGCAGGTACAGTGCCGGCAGGGTCAGCGCGATGCCCAGCGCCACTGCGTGTTGCTGAAACTGCGCGGCAATGTCCCACGGTAGATTGGAGAGGCTGCCATCACCGTTGCGCAGGTGCACGCTGGGCGCGCGCATCGCGCCGAGCAGGTTGTCGGCGATGCTGCTGTCGGGACTGAACGCGTGGACACGGGCGGACGCGTCAGGCGCGATCGAGAACCCTGAATAGGCCTCCACCTTCCGCAGGTACGCCCAGGCGAGGCCGCCACCCAACAGCGCCGCCGCTCCTCCCCAGACCGCCGGCGCGCGCGCGATGCGGAGTTCTCGCAGCCAATACACGATGAACAGGAAAGAGAAGAGCCACAGGCACGTGCTCACAACGTCCACGCTGACGTTGGCGGAAAGTCCGGTCAGCCACGCGACGGACCCCGACAGGATCGTGTAGCCGTAGTGGTACTTGATGGGGACGTCTGGCAACGCGTTGTGCCGCGGCGGGAAAACCCCCTCGGCGAACTGATTCGGTGCGGTCAGGTGAATTGCACTGGCCGCTACCTCGTCCCAATAGGGGGAACTCACCGCCAGCAGCCACTGCGGAAACCCCAGTACAATCGCGCCCGCAACAACGGGAACCCAATCACGCCACGTGACCACGAGTGGCATGACGCTCATCTCCGCCGGCGAGCGGCGGTGAAGCATCAGCGCGGCAGCCAGGCTGACGGCGATGTACGCCGTCGCCACATAGGTGGAGTTGTCGACCTGACGCCCAACCAGGTTGACGACGCTCAGGTAGCCGACCAGCCCGAGGGCGATCGCCAGCAGCAGCCGAAAGAACGGGCGCGACTCGCGGCCGAGAACGCGGCCGGCCGCCCACCAGGACGGCGCGACGAGCGCCGCGACCACCGTAATCGCAAGGGCAATCTGAAATACGGTTGTCAGCACTGCCCTCTCAACTCATCGCCGGCCATGGTCGTATCCTCAGGGACGACATACGATATCACGTCGGTATGGTAGCTGCCCACCCCACCTCACAGAGATGCTCGCCATGACGCGCCGTCTTCGGACCTTCCTCGCCAGTGCCACCCTCGCGAGCCTGTCCCTCGTCGCTGCCGCGCAGGATCCGCGCGCAGGACGCATCACCACTCCACACGAAGAGCTCGGCCACAATTTCGGCGACGACTACTTCCTGGCCAACTACAAACAGATCTCCGCGTACTGGCGCAAACTCGACCGCGAGTCTGACCGCATGGTCGTCCAGGAAATCGGCAAGACCGCCGAGGGCCGGCCGCATCTCATGGCGATCGTCACGTCGCCAGCGAACCACGCCAGGCTGGCGCGATTCAGGAGCATCTCGAAGCAGCTGGCGCTGGCCGAAGGACTGACCAACGCGCAGGCCCGCGCACTGGCCAAGGAAGGCAAGGCCGTCGTGTGGATCGACGGTGGACTGCACGCCACCGAGACGCTTGGCGCCCAACAGCTGGGGCAGATGGTCTATGAAATGGTGAGCCGCACGGACGACGAGACGACGCGGCTGCTCAACGACTGCATCATCCTGTTCGTGCACGCCAACCCCGACGGCAACGACCTCGTCGCGGACTGGTACATGCGTCGCGCCGACACGCTCCAGCGCACGACGTCGGGCCTGCCCCGCCTCTACCAGAAGTACATCGGCCACGACAACAATCGCGACTTCTTCGGTTCCACCCAGGCTGAGACCGAGAACATCAATCGCGTGCTGTACCACGAGTGGTTTCCGCAGATTCTCTACAACCACCACCAGAGCGGACCGGCCGGCACGATCTTCTGGTCGCCCCCGCTGCGCGACCCGTACAACTACAACCTGCATCCGGCGCTCATCCTCGGCTTCCAGTCGCTAGGTGCGGCCATGCACACGCGACTGGCCATCGAGGGGAAGCCCGGCGCCACGATGCGGAGCGGTGGCCCGTACGATGGCTGGTGGAACGGCGGCATCCGAAACACCGCCGCGTTCCATAACGTGATCGCGTTGCTCACCGAGATGATCGGCAGCCCCACGCCGATGCGTGTGCCGCTCGTGATGCAGCGACAGTTGCCGGGCGCGGACTTGGCGTTTCCGATTGCGCCACAGGCATGGCACTTCCGCCAGAGCATCGAGTACTCAACGTCGCTCAATCGGGCGGTCCTGGACTACGCGTCCCGGATGCGGGAGAACGTGCTGTTCAACATCTACGCGATGGGCAAGCAGTCCATCGAGCGTGGCAACACCGATACATGGACCACGAATCCGAAACGGCTCGCCGAAGCCGCGGCTCGTGCACCGCAACAGGGCGCTGGGTTCGGGGGCGGGGCGCAGGGTGCGGCGGCCGAAGCGCGAGTGTGGTCGGAGCTTCGCAAGCCGGAACTGCGCGATCCACGCGCGTACATCATCCCGGCGCACCAAGCGGACTTCCCCACCGCCACCAAGTTCATCAACGCGCTGCGTGAGACCGGCATCACGGTGAACCGCGCGACCAAGGACTTCACGGTTCAGGGGAAGTCGTACCCATCCGGGTCGTTCGTCGTGTTCACGGCGCAGCCCTTCCGGCCGCACGTCATCGACATGTTCGAGCCACAAGTGCATCCGGACGTGTTCCCCATTCCGGGTGGACCGCCGACGCCACCCTACGACAACGCCGGCTGGACGCTGGCGTTCCAGATGGGCGTCGAGTTCGACCGAATCCTCGAGCCGTTCACCGGACCGTTCGTGAAGGTGACGGAATGGAATCTCCCGATGCCAGTCGCGGCGGCGCCAGCACCCGGTGCTGCAGGCTACGTCGTGAGCCGCGCTGTGAACAACTCGTACATCGCCGTAAACCGTCTGCTCAAGGCCGGCGCCGCGGTGCGTGAACTGCCGGACGGCCGCTTCCATGTGCCGGGCGCGGCCAATGCGCGCGAACTGCTCGCAACGCGCGTCGCGCCACTCGGTGTGAGCCTGGAACCGCTCTCGGCCGATCCCGGCAACGGACTTCCGCTGGGCAATGCACGCATCGGCCTCTGGGATCAATACGGCGGCAGCATGGAGAGCGGCTGGACGCGCTGGATCCTGGAGCAGTTCGAGTTTCCGTTCGAGCGCGTTTTCGCGCCGACTCTCGACGCCGGCAACCTCAGGTCGAAGTACGACGTGCTCGTCTTCGTCAACGGCGGCATTCCTGGCGCCAACGCGCGCCGCCGGCCCGCCGACACGGCGTCGATTCCCGACTTGCCGGCCGAGTATCGGGATCAGTTCGGCCGCGTGACAACCGAACGCACGTTGCCGAGGATCCAGGAGTTCATCGAGCAGGGCGGCACCGTGGTGGCGATCGGCACGTCCGCGATGAACCTGGCGACCTACCTCAAGCTCCCCGTCGGCGATCACTTGGTGGAGAACGGTGAACACCTGCCCCGCACCAAGCTGTTCGTGCCAGGCTCGGTGTTATCCGCGCGGGTCGACACCGCCCTGGCGATGGCGCGGGGCATGCAACCGCGCACCGATTTCTTCTTCGACGACAGCCCGGTGTTCTCGATTGCGCCGGACGCGGTGGGCGTCACCCGGTTGGCGTGGTTCGACACCGAGGCGCCGCTCCGCAGTGGCTGGGCGTGGGGACAGAAACACCTCATGAACGGCGTCGCTGCCGTGCAAGTCAACGTGGGCCGCGGCAGCGTCATTCTATTCGGGCCGGAGATCCTGCAGCGAGCGCAACCGCACGCAACGTTCAAGCTGCTGTTCAATGCGCTCTACAGCCGGGCCGCGCCGTGAGGCGCGAGGTTCGCTGCTATTTGGCGAGGAACGTGATCTTGCCGGTGATCACGGTTCGCCGCTCGACTCGCTCACTGCCGTATCGCTCGCACACTTCGCGCCCCGTCCTTGGATCGACGCTGGACATCAGGCACACGCGCCGATCCTGCCACGTCACCGTGGGCACTTGATAGCTGTTGTCCCGCAGCGGGTGACGGCGGTCGAACCTGAACTGGAACTCACCGCACTGGTAGATGATCGTTCGTATGTTGCCCCGTGAGGACGGGTGATACGCACACAGACCGTCCTTGAGGCTGATGTTGACCGTGTCCGGCAGCAGCGCCACTTCGCCCTCGAGGGTCACCGGCGGATGCGCGCTCGCCAGCACTTCGCGGAAGGGGTACACGCCGTATGCGCTGTTTCCCGACGGGGGCAGCACCTTGGCCCCGGATGCGGCGCAGCCGGGAAGGCCGAGCGAGATCGCTGCCACGAGTACTGCTACGTGGCGACTCAGAATCGGACTCACGGCGGCAACATGGCGCCGCCCTTGGTGGATGGCAACTCCTCCCGAATCCCTGGCCCTTTCCGCAAGTGGGTCGGCGTCCGACAATAGAGTAGTGAGGATCACGCGCCAAAGCACGCCAATCGACGTCGAGCTCGCGGCCGAAATCCGCGAGTTGCTGGCGACGCGGCTCGTGGCCGAGGGCCCGTTGTCCGAAGCCGCGCATCCATTGGCGGTACTCGTGGCCGGCGCGATGGTATGGCCGTTCGCCCCGCATGGCGATGTCATCCGCTGGGTCGTCGCCGTCAGCGCCGCCGCGGCAGGCCACGCGTTCCTCCGACGCCGGGCCGCCGCCTCCGCCGATTCGGCCAGTTCACGCCTTCGCGCCGTTCGCGTCGGAGTTGCGGCACTGGGCATCGCGTGGGGCTTTGGGATCCTGCTGGTCAGTCTCACGCTGCCAGCGGCACCCCTCGCGTGGGTGACCGTGATTTTCGCCGGCTTGGTAGCCGGCGCCACGGCATCGCTGTTGCCCGACCCACCGTCGTTCCACCTGTTCACGGGAACAATGCTGCTGCCACTGGCACTGGCGGTCGCGAACAACGCCGAGACGAACGCGCTCGCAGTCACGGTTGTTGTGTCCTTCGGAATCGCCATGACGGCATTCTATCGCCGATCGCATACGGCGCTGGTGAAGCAGTTCGCCAACGCCAAGCGCGTTGAACTCACTGAACGCGCCGCCGGAAACGAACGACGCATGCTCGATGCACTCGTCGAGGGCGCGCCCAGCGCGATTGCCGTGGTGGCGGACGACGGTCGCTTGTTGCGGGCCAATCGGAGTTTCGAAGTGATGTTTGGTTGGGCGCCTGCCGACGTCCTGAACCGACCGCTCAACGACTTGGTGGTGTTTCCTGAAGACGTCCAGGAAGCCCGTGACCTGGAGCGACGCGTGAACGCGGGTGAGCATATCACGGGCGAGGTCCGACGCAAGCGAAAGGACGGTTCCTCCGTCTGGGTCCACGTTTCCGCGGCACCCGTCTCGATGCTGGACAGCCGCGTGACGTTTGTCATCTATGCGGATGTCACGGAGGCCCGCCGAGCGCGTGACGCCGAACGGCAGCTGGTGGGCATTCTCGAAGCCACGACAGACTTCGTGGGCGTGGCCCGGCCCGATGGGCCGATGCGCTATCTCAACCCGTCCGGCCGGCGCATGCTCGGCTTCAGCGACACCGAAGACCTGAGCGCGCTGAACTTCCTGAGCCTCTGTGCACCGTCGCAGCACGACGCGCTCATGCAATCGTACGTTCCGACGGCGATGCAGCACGGCAGCTGGTCCGGCGAGTTCCAGCTCTTGCACCGTGACGGTCACACGGTGCCCGTCTCCATGGTGACTCTGGCGCACCGCGACGCCGCGGGTGCGGTGGATTCCCTGGCGGCGATCGCCCGCGACATCACCGCGGACATCGCCGCGCGCGATGCCCTGCGCGCCGCCCGCGATGCCGCCGAGGACGCGACCCAGGCCAAGAGCGCCTTTCTCGCCAACACCAGCCACGAAATCCGCACGCCACTTAACGGCATCCTCGGCATGGTGGAACTGCTACTCGATACCGAGCTCACGCCCGCGCAGCGCCGCTCCACAGACCTCATCGCCAGTTCCGGCGAGGCGTTGCTCGCGACGATCAACGATTTGCTGGATCTGTCCAAGATCGAGGCCAATCAGCTGGAACTGGAGGCGATCACGTTCGACCTCCACCACGTGCTCCACTCCGCCGTGCGGCTCTTCATGCCGCGCGCCGACGAACACGGCATCGAACTCGTGAGCGATGTCGCGCCCGACATGCCACAGTTTGTGCGCGGCGACCCGCACCGGTTGCGCCAGGTCCTGTCCAACCTCGTCGGCAACGCCGTCAAGTTCACGCATGAGGGGGAAGTCGTCCTCAGCGCACGACGCGAGGACGGCGACAGATCCCCGCGGATTGTCCTCGCGGTTCGAGACACTGGCATCGGCATCGCACAGGCGAACATCGATCGGATCTTCGAGCCGTTCCGCCAGGTGGATGCTTCCACGACGCGCCAGTACGGCGGCACCGGACTGGGTCTCTCCATCGCGCGCCGCCTGGTGGAACTCATGGGCGGCGGACTGCGCGTCACGAGCACGGTGGGCAAAGGCAGCGAGTTCGCATTCACGGTGGACCTCCCCGCCACGGCGGCACCCGCGAACGCCCAGCCGCAGAACATGGGGCTGGTCGGCGTTCGTGCGCTGGTAGTGGATGACCACCCAATCAATCGCCGCACAATCTCGGACATGCTGCGTTGGGCCGGATGCGAGGTGGAAGACGCGTCCGCGGCGGACAGCGCACTGGCCTCCTTGCGCAAGGCTGCGAAGGCCTCGGCGCCCTTCCGGCTCCTGGTCAGCGACGTCCAGATGCCCGGCCGGGACGGGTTCCAGCTTGCGGCGGACATCCGGGCGGACGCCGCTCTGAACACCACACGGATCATGCTGCTCACCTCCGTGGGCAAGCGTGGCGATGGCCAGCGCTCGCGTGATGTTGGCGTAGCCGCGTACATGATGAAGCCGGTCTCGCGCGTCGAGTTGGTGGAGGCGGCCGTGGCGGCCCTGCGCGATTCAGGCGGACATGCGCTCGTGACGCGGCACACCATTGATGAGACGCGCCGCCGCGTGCGCGTGCTGCTCACCGAGGACAATCCGGTCAATCAGGAAGTGGCCAGCTCCATGCTGCGCAAGCGCGGCCATGAGGTGATCGTCGCTGGCGATGGACGCGTCGCGGTGGACCATATCAAGGCCGGTGACACCTTCGACGTGATCCTCATGGACCTCCAGATGCCGGAGCTTGATGGACACCTTGCCACCAAAGCCATCCGCTCGCTGGGCTGCAAGACGCCGATCATCGCGCTCACGGCCAACGCGC
>ERZ1292623.586-Hain-H51-01um-R1-586-length-38788-cov-9_pt2 | contig 20806 bp, 32 predicted proteins | sample MGYA00564398_ERZ1292623 | MGnify/ENA primary metagenome ERZ1292623 (study PRJEB36523, sample SAMEA6512633) | groundwater metagenome | collected 2019-01-07 | study: AquaDiva: Metagenomics assemblies of 32 groundwater samples | reverse complement strand
CAGGACTAATAGGATATATGTGTGGTGGTAATCACGATAGTAAACCGATACCAAATGATATTTACGAAATTGACCCAAATCATAAACATACATTTTATAAAAAATATGAGACTTGGGACTATAGATGGGTAAGAGATTGTAAAAATAAAGATGGGACAAACAATGGATGTATTGAAAGTATAGAAGTTAAATAACCCCCTTATTCACTTTTGAAAGAGAGTATGAAAATATATTTAATAACCGATACTCATTTTTATCACGATAAGATGCCACTGTACTGCGGTAGGCCTGATGATTTTACAGAACTTATAGGACACAACCTAAGTCTCGTTCCATTTAAAGAAGATGATGTTTTGATTCATTTAGGTGACATTTGCATAGGCCACGATGAAGAATCACATGCACGATTCATAGCACCGCTTCGGTGTAAAAAGTGGCTTATTAAGGGGAATCATGATGGGAAGTCAAACAACTGGTATATTAGTCACGGTTGGGACTGGGTTGGCTATAAATTCCAAGACAAATTCTTTGGAAAAAATATCATGTTCTCTCATACACCTGAACGATTTGTTGAGGTAAACCAAGCATTATTTGGAGCGGGAAACTTTGACATAAATATTCACGGACACTTTCACAATATGCTTCCAAGATTACTAAAAAAAGAATTTATAAGTAAAGAAGAAGAATATAGGAACACACATGACTTGGCAAATTTAACTGAAAGACATAAATTACTTGCAATTGAATACACAAATTATAAACCAGTTTTATTGGAGAATTTTATTAAGTAGTATCACCAACCAACCCACTACTAAGGAGAGAAGTATGAAAATAAAATACAAAAGAGAAACAGATGTAGGAGAAAAAACATTTGAATTAGATAAGATTCATGATTGGAAATTAAAATGTATACAAGACAAACTAAAATCCCGCATCATAAAAGAGTTTGAAAAATATAAGTGTGATTTTAATTGGAATATGAAAACGAATAAACAAAAACATACGTCATATATCGCTCTTTCAGATGTTATAAAAATTGTTAAGAAAGCGTGAATCTATGAAATCAACACAATCAGTTAGGGAGAAAGGCAAACCCATGAAAAAAAAGAAAACAGATGAAGGGTGGGAGAGTTGGAGGAGAAGATGGGTGAGGTTCTTTGAGCATCGCAAAGGAATACGGTTACTAAAAAACGAAGAATTTGATGATCTTGTAGACTTTATTGGTGATGAAATCCAGAAAACAAGACAGGAGACTAAAGAAATATGTAAAAAAATATATGTAAGAACAGTTGCAGCTGAATGGGTCATATCATGTGAAGAAGTAGCAAAAGACTTTGAAGAAGAATACTTGGAACTTTTACTGGTTGATCATTGTCAGAAACTTCAGAAATAGACCCATCAAAGATAACTCCCTGTTTTTTTAACTCCAATAGTTGACGGTCCCACTCAGGACCAAAAACTTCTATACACGCCTCTATCCATAAGTTAGGACTCTCCATCTTCGTCATACAAAAAGCCGACCTTTCACGAGATCGGCTTTGACACTAATAATAATTTATTAAAACCCTGTAATTCCGCCATTGCCTAATCCTTTTTCTGCTTTATGGGCCCATTTATCTATTCCTGATAATATTGCTATCACTCCTGCTATTCCTACCGCCCTCCAATCTATAGAATAGGGACTTTGAATTTGTGAGATCAATAAAGGTACCATAGCCATGAGTGCTGTTCTTAAAAGCTCTTTAAAGCCTTCTTTTATTGCTGTTATGTCTATTTTACTCATAATACTCACCTACTTTACAATAATCTTTACTAATTTGTTAAATCTTTTTAACTGTTTTTAGCTTCAAAATGTTAATTCGCGACACAAAGCGTTACGTTTCCTATTTGGAATTTAATTGTGTGTGTTTGTTTTAATTCATCAAGCTGACCTAAAAGTAAGTTTATCTTCTTCTCATCCTCTTCTATGTGCTCGGATTGTTGTTTATTGGTCAAGGTGTAATCATCTACCTTTATTGTAAGTTCAGCCTTTTCTTGCTTACAGCTAGCCTCGGCTGACTTTAAGGTTTGGTTCTCTGCGAGTGCTTTGGTAAGTTGGTCTTCTTTTCCTATGAGTTCGGTAATCGCTCCCAGTATTTTAGCAGTATAATCTTCACATCCCAACGTAATCGCTAGTTGACGTTCGTATTCTTCATGGGTTTTTATCTCTGATTTAAGTCCTTCCATTGTATTCTCTATTTCCTGAAGCTGTTGGTAGGTTTCGTTCTTTGTTTTTATCTCTTGGGCAAGCTGTGTCTGGCATTGTGTTAGAGCCTCTGTACTGACTTGTGGGGGCTGTTTGCACCGAAGCCAACCAATCACATTGACATAGGTATGGTTTTGGATATGGCAAGGGCTTCCTGTAGGGAAATTCTCATCAAAACTTCTAAAAGTATCTATATTTCCTTCTATAAAAATTGCAATATGTCCTGGGGAAGGTTTCCAAACTATAAGGTCGCCTTCTTTTGGGATGTTTGTTGGGGTATTTAAGATATAGTCGTAAGCACTACCGGCTTTTGAAGGAAAATCTACTGCATTTGTCCACTCTATTATGGGAAGTTCAAGTACATCTCGGATGTATAAATTTGCCAAATCAACACATTGATTAAGTGCATTCGGTGTTCCCGCAACTTCAACATATTTACCTTGATACTTAACTATAAGTTCATTCAATGTCATATGAAACAATGATAGTAACTAGTATACATCAAGAATACTATTATTCCTAAAATTACAATTTCTTCCTTTTAAAGCAAGTTTCCGCAATCTTTTCTGTGATATGCTAATTTTATGCCTTATTTCTTCTGAGGTTTTATGTCCCTTAGTAAACCATGATGTATTTATTCCATTATTTGGTATTCCTGTAGGCATATTATTTTTCTAAAATGGTTTCAATAGTTCGTACTTTTAGCGCAATATCCCCGTAACGGTTTTCAAGTGAAATATATCTTTCAAGGATAAGTTGATTTTGTACTTTAATATCAGAAACGTCTGCTCTAATTATTCTGATATCTGTTGTAACACTAAATTGACTGTATAGATAAAAAGAAGTAACACTAACAACCAATAGAATAATCGTCCAGAAGTTACGGACAGACAGATCAATTTTTGTTTTATCGTTGATTGTAGTCTGTTGGTCATTTATACTTCCCTGACTATCATTGACAGTTCCTTGTCGGTCATTTACGACTTCCTGACTTTTATTTATTTGTTGTTGGTTTTTCATAACATTGAGAAGAAAAGACCGCCAGTTATTATTTCTTTTTCTTTTTTTCTTTTCTAACTTCTGTTATAGCTTCTTGAATTAAATTTATAGATTCTTTATTTAAAAGCTCATGATACTCAAGTGCTTGTGCTTGAGTAAGTGTACCAAGTGATTTAAAAAGATTAAGCAATTCTAATTCTTGTAACGTCATATACATCACCTCGCTTTCGTTAGCTTAATTTTAGCAAGATAAAGGATGGTGTCAAAGTTACTTGACAGATAGTGATATCTAACTAAACTTAAATTAAGTAGAAAAACTGTAAGTATGCCTTGCAAGTTTGTGTTAAAATACACATAAGCTCTTGGGCATACCGAGAGCTTTTTTATTGGGGACATAGTGTAGAATCCGTTACCATATTCCACTACATCCCTACATATTTTAGCATAACGGTGGTAGAGCTCTCCAGTAAAGACGAGCAAAACGTAAACACTGAGAGAGGATCGTCCTAGAAGATAACCGTCCTATACCCCAAAGGTGAGAGTCCTTTGAAGGAAGATAAGCGTTAAGGAGGATAAAGCTAGACCTAGGCCGCTTGTACTTAACGAGAATTCACGATAGCCGAAAATGCTTATAAAATCTCTAAGAGGGATAGAAACTCCTGTATCGAAAAGGTTTGATATAGTCTATTTGCTAAGAAGAGGTATAATAGGAGGATGTTAATTCTATTTGTTCTATCTATAGTTGGAGTGTATTGTTTGTTAGAGATTGGTAAAAGTAACTTATAGGCCAATCATTTTTCCGATAGCGGTAGCTTTAAGACCTAGCCATGTGGCTTTTTGAATTGCTTTCGGAGCGTTATAGAGAAAAGAGAATACTTTATCGGCAGACTTCCCTATATTCTTTCCACCGAGAGTTTTACTCTGCTTATATAATTCATCTTTAATTAGTTTCTGCATTTCTTGAGAATAATAAGCATCTGATCCCCTAATCTGCATTCCTGATTTTGCAGCCCATCCTACATCCCCAAGTTTTTTAGCATCTGACAATGCTTTAGAAGCATCAAGTGTTTGTCCTGTATATTTAGAGGCGGAATTTTTAGCAAGTCCTAGTAAATCGTCCATGTACACTTCTGGTGCATTCTTAGCTATATTAGCTCCACCTTGAACTAACACATTACCGGGAATCTGAGTATTTCTAAATGCATAATTTCTTATTTTTCCAACTGTTTTAAATGGATTTAGAAGCGCTGGTAATATCTTTCCAGCTCCTACAGCTGCTCCTTGTGTAGCTGAAGCCATGGCCGCTGGGACTGCGGTATCTTGTAGATTTTCCATTGGTGCTTGAGGTTGACCTTCCATCCCTAGAAGATTAAGTAGTTGTTTTCGTGCGACATCCGCTCCCGCATACCCTACTCCGGCACCAGCTATGCCTGTAAGTGGCCCTGCGATTGCCCCAATTCCTCCTCCAAATACAGAACCCGCTACTGGTATAGCTTTAGATTTTAAAATGCTTTTAAGAGGCCCTTCAGAGTTTTGTGAGTCAAAGTCGTCTAAAGCCTGTGGTAAAACTGCCATGATATCTTCTTTCGATTTACCACGGCTTTGTGCTTCTTCTACAAATTGTTTTGCGAAATCATCTCTGTTCATTTGAAATATTTATCTACATAACTTTTAACATCAGTAGTCTTAGGTTTCTTTGCATCTTTTTGACCTTGAATTATATCTTTACCATATTTATCATACGCTTCATTAGCTGTTAGTCCTTCCCTTTTACCTTTTTCAAATAACTTTAGATTAAGATCAATACCATCTTTCAGTCTTTGTAAGTCCTGTCTATTGTTAGTTTCTGTTTTCCATTTAGTGGGGAGAAACTTCTCTAATCGTTTTGCTTCTTGTTCTGATATAACTTTACCTGAAATCATCTGCTGATAGAGTGATTGTACCAGAGCCGCACCAGCTACCTTATCTCGTCCTTTAGCTCTTCTTAGAAAATCTGGAATAAATTGAGCAAGAGGTCCTGTGCCTCCCGCTGTATTTTCTTGAAAGTCTGGAAGCGATGTATCTATTTTTCCTTTAAGATCGGTTGATGCAGTAAGTCCTGTAAGTTCTTTTTCATCTGCTAAGTCTTTTAGAGGAAGTATTTGTCGATATTTATTTATTCCTCCCGCTTTCATTATTTCCTGTGCTATAGCAAGTCGCTCATCTTTAGTTTTTCCTTTATTTATAAAATCAGACCCGCCTTGAGTAACTACATCCTGCAAATCTTGCATACCATTACCCGGAGCTTGATAATTACCACTGGATACTTGTTGCTCAAATACCTGTCTTTGAAGAGGATCGGTAGGAATGTCTTTGATGTTTACTCCACTCGATTGGAGTAGTTCTGCCTTTTTCTGCATAAGAAGAGAACTTACTGCTGCTTTTTCCTGCGCTGACATATTAGGAAATTTAGCAGGAAGCATTGCTTCTATTTGATTTAGCTTTTGAAGTGATAGAGCCATATTAAGTATTAAATTGTGTTTGTAACCATTCTAAAGCTCCTGATCCACCTGAAGTAGTCTTATTAGCATTCTGAGCTTTTAATAGTTCTTGCTGTAAGATTTGAAGTTGTAATGGATTAGTTTGACTTGATTGAGATAAAGTTGCATTTGTAACTTGAGCATTCAAATCATCTATTTTCTTTTGTCTCTCAGTTTCCTGAGCTTTCTGTGCATCACTCTGTTGCTGTTGATATAAGGAGAGAGCTGATTTGATAGCTTCTGAGTTTCCACCTGCTTGCAGACTGGCAATAGCCTGATTTATCGCATCAACAGATTTTTGCTGTTCAATAGGATTATTTGCGATTTGATCTTGCAGACTTCTAAGAGCTTCTTCACCTGTGAGGGCTGTTTCGCTTATCTTACCCCCGTAAGCAGCATTTACAGGTAGTATTTGCTGGTTTACATATTGGTCATACGCTCCACTTGAAAGCGGTACGCCACGTTTCCCAAATTCTCTAGATGAGGCTATTTGAGCACTCTGTACGTCTACTTGTTGAGTTTGTTTCAAAGAGTCTAATATCCCTTGATACCGCTGCTTTAGTGGGTCAACTTGTGCAGTTAGTTGTTGTCCTTTTTGCTGAAAGGCTTGTTGAGTTGTTGGAATAGACGATTGGAGAGTTTGCACCGCTGGCTGGTTGGCTTGTTTTTGCAATTCCATAATCTGTTTTGCTATGTCGACGTAGTTTGTTCCACCTGATCCTGATGATCCTGATGATCCTGAACCACCACTAGAGCTTGATGCTTGCCATCCAACGGGAAGATCACCTTGATTACCTTGAGCACGCCACGCACCAAGTTGATCTATGTTCGCCTGATTCATGTTTTGTGCCATATATATTTATTTTAGTGAAATAGTAATAAGCGTCAAACTGTTTATTATTTCGTTGAACCCATTTTCATAGTTATTGATAAACTAACTTTTGATTTTTCTTCAATATATATATCTCCATCTTTTTCTAGCACAATATAAGATACTCCTGTTTTTTGATCTTGTTCTTCTCCTAAGATCCTTTGACCTTCTAAAGTTTTATTCTGAGATTCATTTTCTAAACATTTTTCTATTATATTATCTGTATCCATATTACTGTCCTAATTGAACATATCCCCATCCTGCGGATGTAATTGTTGCTGTACCTGATCCGTTTGATGTTCTATATCGCATTTTCATACTGTGAGTACCAGCAGCTAAAGACCCTATCCACTGCATTGTTACTTGTTGAGTTGTCAAAGCACCACCAGTATATGGTATTCCTTGAGCAAAACTATTCATAAGTTGAGTTGACAATATATCATCCCAAAGCTCAATTTCATCGTAATATCCATTATTCCAATATTCAGTATTAAGCCCCAAAACAAACATATAGAAAAAGAATTTCGTTGCTCTTGTTATAATTATTGTTTGAGTAGTTGATCCTAAATCGGTGAAATTAGTGCTAGTTGTGTTATATGTACTAGTGTCGAATATCTGTCCACTTTGAAAATTAGATATACTATTTAGTCCTATTGGATCAACTATTGTAGATCCGGCTGAATTTACTACATTTATACTTCCTCCGGTAACAGTAATTCCTGTATTATTTACATTTACAATAGCCGCACCTGCTGAATTTTTAACCACTAGAAGTCCATTTCCATTTAAAGTTCCTCCTAAAGTTAAAGTTCCTCCTGTTCCTTGATTGAAGCTAAAGTTATCTATTTTTGCGCTTGTAATTGATGCATCCTGGATTTTAGCGGTATCTATTGACAAATTCTTAATATGATATCCGCTTACTGAGGCTTTCTCGTTTAAATAATCAAAGTCAATCGCAATTTCTGGACGTTCTGAGTTTATAGGTGTATTCTCGGGATTTAAGTATTTATCCATTATCTATTTATTAAATTAAATGTGTAATTTATCCCGTATAGTGAAAATGGGCCATCAGAGGACGCCTCATAGATTCTGATAAAACATATACGGCCCCGTGATCCTGATGGGAATCTATACTGTGAGAATCCACTTCGTAAATCTCTAGGCTTACCCTCAAACTCTTTCCATATCTTTTGTGATGACATAAATGTATCAGTAAGGCAAAACTGTACTTTAGCTTCACATCCGGGATTAGTAAATACTTCAAACCATCCCCACTCTTTATCTAAGAAAGGACTATTTGCGTGTAATATAATTTGTAAGTTGGCCTCTATAGCAGACCCGTTATCTGATGTTGCTGTAGGAGAGACTTGGTAACACTGTCCTGATGCATCTCCGAATATGAGTTGTTTTATCCCACTTGTGTCCTCGTATGAGTGGTAGGCTTTGGGAAAGTTAGCATACTTATAATTACTAAACTCATTCTTTTGATAGTCGTAGTTTATAATAGCATTTGATATTTGCTCCCTAACAAAACTATCTGTAATCGTCCCGACTGACAACATATACTGGTATCTAAAAACATTTCCTGGCGCTGTATCAAATACACTACCTGCTATTCCTGTATCATTACGATTATAAAATTGATTTTGAATAGCATTTGATATAAGTTGAGGGTTACTACCGTTAAATATATAAATTCCGTTTCTATTTTGCCAGAAAGCATAATCCTCAACATCACTTATAGATTGATAACTATCAGGGCCTAATTGGGTGGCCATATCTATAAGAAGTGACCCATCGTACTTAAACATCGCATTTGATGTTTTAGTAGCTACTAGCCTATCACTTTCCTTCATAATAGACTCTAATTTCCCTTCTCCTGGTATAAGAATAGAGGACGAGTCAGTAGTCCAATCTGTAGCCGTACCCGTGGTTGAGTAGAATATATTAGACGAGGTGCCCATTGCCCAAATACGTTGTTGGTACTCTACAAACTGAGAGGCTATAGGAGCTGCTGTAGTATCGGTAAATGCCGTGCCGTTGGTTGTGTGGCGTGTAGATCCCACCCCATCCCCTATCATTAGAGTATTTTCTAAAACTGCATACCCTACATTTGTTGTCCCTACGGTCCCATTTCCGCATACCGTCCATGCTCCTGTTCCCTGAGCCGAGTAATATACTTTAGATCCCGAAACCCGATAGAGAAACATAGTCGTATCATCATTTTTAGTCCATGAGAAAATCCCGTCTACGTTACTATTATCAGGTGTTCCTAGAAAAGTAGAGTATCCGGCTCGTTTTATCTTTCCCCCGTAAGGGTTAGAGTCTAAATTAAGACAGTGGATTATTTGTCCGTCTTTTGTAGAGAGAGGATTAAGATAGGTATTCAATGAACCAAATTGAGTAATTGAAAGCTCTGGCATAAATAGTTAAAATAAATTAATTTAAGGTTTTATCTTAAAATCTAAATTACAAACTTTACATTTCTTAAGCATAGTTCAGCCATATCATAAAAAGGGATCAATGTTATTATCAACCGGTTCGACTTGTTCAATATATTGGGGTCCACTTTTTGCACGGGGTGTCGCTTCATTCACAAACTTAGACAATGTTTCTTTTGATTCATTTAACTTCCGATCTCCTAGTCTATCTTTAGAGTCTTTGTAGTAAGCCTGTGCTAGTGCATAGTTTACAAACCCATTCGTATATCCTCTCATTGGTACGGGAAGTAAATCCCCATCATTTACGAGTACTGGATTGAGCTTGTAATATAAAAGACTTGCAGTTCCGCTTGCTGTTGATGGCTTACGGCCTAATATAGAGTCACCTTGTTGATAAAAGAATGGATATTGTTCTGAGAATACTTGTTGAGGTTCATAACTACTTACAGACATAGGTTTCATCTCATAAGACGTAGCTCCGTCAGATGTCCACCATGCACGTTTTATTTGTTTAAAATCTGTTGCAGTTATCGTCCCTTGCTCTGCTGTTCCTGAAAAAGATACGTTTGTTGTACCGATTGCATAGTCCCGATCTACGTCTATTACAGCGTTAGTCATCATCTCAAGATATTCATTTATCCAATCGTCTATCACGTCATCATTTCCTATAAATCCTGCATTCATAAGTTTATTTTTTATTCTCGAACGTATCTTTGCTAAAGAGTAATAATCATACCCTGTAGGAGTTATCCAGTCTGAATCACTGGATGTTAAAGCTAAACTTGAATTATAATATGCAGCTTTATATGCGTATGTTGTTAAACCAGAAGTATCATCGTACTGAGTATATATATTATCAGGAGTTATATTCACTGTTGCGTATGCTGAGGCGGTACCTGAAGTTCCACTTGTTGATCTTTTAAGAATAAATTGATCGTATTTAGTAGCAAAAACAGGAGTGTCTGTCGGGTGACTAAATGTAGTTGTTCCTGAGAAAACAAGACTTGTTCCTGATGGGGTGGCACTTGTAAGCACGGCTATTTCTGATCGTTCCTCCCCTGTATTTCCTATTTGTACCGCCCATTGCGCACTAAACCCATTAGCATTTTTTACATGAACTGTACCTACTCCTATAGCTTCCGTTTGAGTTAGATTTGTTGACTGTGCTAACTCATCTAATAAATTTCGAATTTTTATGATCATATCTAAATTATATCGTCTTTTATAATTTGATCAATTTATCTCTATTTCTCTATTTCTCCCTGTATTTTATTTAAATCATTACTTCCTACACCCTGTCCTCTATATTGAACATGATCTCCATATCTGACATGCTCTCCATAAGTGTATCTTTGATAACTAATTTCAAAACTTCTTTTGTCTATTTCTAAGTGAATAAACTTTGTCATACCTCTAACTGATTTACAAAATCTTTAATTTCCTGATAATCAATTACAGCTTTCTTAAATTGTTCACTATCTGGATTCCCATTGACCGTAACCTGTTTGATTAAATTTACTAAAGTCTCCTTGATTGATTTTTTAACTTTCATAAAATACTCCTTTAAGTCCCATGTTGCATATAGGGAATATAATAAGTTGTACCACCTACATCTATTGCTATTTGTCCAGCAATTACCCCTAAAACAGTAATTGCATCTGCTACTACTTTTAAAACTGGCTCATCAACACTAAAAGAGGACATATCTATTCCGCAACCAAGAGCTGTTCCTGTACCTGCATTATCCGAATCTATCTGTAAAGCCCATGTTCTTGTATTATTGACAGTACAATCCTTGTCTATATATAAACCTAAACCATTTCCATTTTGGTCTAACAATAAATTAGTTCCTGATCCTGCTTTTACCATTCTGATAAAAGTGCCGTTACTTGAGGCGTTATTATCCTGGAAGTCTGCACCGTAACCCGAAGTGAGAGAGTTTGAATAGATTTTAAGCACTGTTCCAGTAGTCATTCCATTAGCGTTAAAATTGACTCCTGTAGTGGTAGTGGATATGCCACAACCAACACTTAAAGCAATACCGTCAGCGTTATTCGAAATGACTACCGCACCCGGATCATTAGTAGTATCGTTTTGGGTAATTGTCAGAGGAATATAATTATCAGTATTATCAACCGTCATTGTTACTGCACCTGTCAAAGAACCACCTGTGATTGAAAGAGAAGAGCTGTTAGTGGCACTATCTCCTGTATTTGTTCCTGACACAGAAGAATCCAAAGGTACAGTGAGAGTTTTGGAAGTAGTGCCTCCGGCAATAGTAAAACCCGTTGCTAAAGCAGTATTTGTCAGACTGTTAAAAGTCGGCCCTGATATATTTGATCCTGCTGGTATTGTTATATCTCCTGCTCCCATAAGTTACTCCTGATTTAAAGCATAAATATTAGTAGCTGTTGGCGTTCCTGTTGTAGATGCTGTCAAATTGCCTGTAAAATCATTCAATGCAATAATATTATATGTTCCATTATTGTATCTAAATCCCCAACTTTGAGTTTTAGGAGTCTGATCGTCAAAACACTTATTTCCTATAATCCTGTTATAATCTCCGTTTTGCAGATTTATTCCCGCTCTGGTTACTCCAGTACAATTTTTGATGATATTTCCTTCAATTAAACTATTTATAGTATTTTGTTCTGTTTGATAAGTCATACTGCCTAAATCAATCCCCATGTGACCGCTAGACTCAATAAGATTACCTATTATTCTAGCTCCATCTGCTGCAACAACTGATATTCCATAGGTTCCATTACTTACACATCTATTCCCTAAAACCAAAGGATTCTTTACTCTTGAATATCCAGTAGATGGAGTAAGTAATCCAATTCCATATTGGGTATTATCATGAAAATAACCGTCAATTATAGAAATTCTATCACAATATGTTCCTGAAGCTGTTGTAGGACTTGCAATTCCTATACCATCTTGCGTGTTTGAATATCCTTCACATCTAATAAATGACCCATCAGCACAAGCTCCTCCGGTCACAAAACCTTTTAATGTATTATTGTATGAGCTTACTTTTTCAATAGTAAAGTCCGTACAATCAGTCAAAGATATCCCATTATCACCTGTAGGATTGTTTGCCTTGTTGCCGTCAATTGACAGATCCCTTATTTGAAAGTTAGATTTTGTAGATCCTGCAAAAACATCTCCATTTATTCCTGTTGCTTGTTGGATAATTGTCACCCCGATCCCTTCTCCTTCAATAATTATATTGTTTGCTAAAGCTATGACTGCCGAAATGCTATAAGTGCCTTGTTTAAGATGAAGAACCCCACCAGAAGATAAAGCTGTAATAGCTGCTTGTATTTGTATATCATCAGCAGTACCATCACAGTAATATTGACAATTAGTTGTTCTTCCTACTGTTGCTGCTGGAGGATTTGATTCACGAAGCTGATTTATATGGGTTTCATATAAATGGTCATTTTCTGTTAGTGTTTCCGATAAGGAAATATCTCCTGGTATCCATGTCATATATCATCAATTTTTAATTTTGGTGAAGTATTATCCACTTTATCCATTCTAGGCTTTCTGTTTGTTTCTGTTCTTGGTATTTTGAATAAATCAGTTATTCCTAAGTTATCAACCATATCTCTTACAAATGTTGATATTCTTTTAAACGAATCGGTCAAACCTAAATTATCAAGTAATTTTATATTAAAATCATTATAAACAATAGTAAGTTTAGGTTTATTAGATGCTGCATCACCTGAGTTTACTCGTATAGCTGCCTCAGCAAGTGAGGACCATGTTGGTGCTGTACCATCTGCATCACTATGTAGTCTAAGTCCAAACTTGCTTATTGAAGTTTTAGATACATTACTAAGTCCTGTAGCGTCAAGAGGCCAGTCATTATATTGGGATGAAACAAGAGAAGATATTAGTGGTTCAGTTGCAGATTGAGCAATACCTGCTAGTTGGGAATAATCTGTTGTAGCAAGAACAGTATTTGATGCAGGACTGGATGTAATAAGTCTTACCTTCTGGCTCATGCCTGTAAAAGTTGTACCCAAGTAGACACTATATGTACCTGATACAAGAGACGCATAAACTGAAAGAGATGAAGAATCAAATAAAGTAATTAAACGTCTTATTTTTATATACTTATCAGTTCCAGTACCGCAAGCTATATCCGGTGAATCATGAGATGTTCCTGAATCATTCTTTGTATTTCCTATACTTGTACCAATCGTTGTAAAGGTCTCTCCAGGTTCCGACACTTCTCTTGAAACACTTCCATCAACTGCAGTTACTCCAGGATTAAAAGTCGCTGTAGTTGAAAGTATCGCAAAGGAAAAGTAATTAAAACTTAGAAAATGAGGAAGTATGAATTCACGGCCATTAAATATACTTTTTAAAAGTAGTATATTTTCAAATAACCATAGGAAATAAACAAACTTATAAAAATACGGTGATCCTTCATAAATAGTAACTCTTGATGTAAAAGTGTCTTTGTTTCTCTTAATTACTTCATGATAGGAATTATGAGTTATCTTATGAATTTGAAAATTAGAAGTAATACTTAGATATTTTTTTCCTATCCAAGTATTTGAGAATAGAACAAGGTATTTTTGATATTTTTCAAACAGTAAATATATGTCCACATCATGATCCCAAAAATACGAAGTCCCAAGTTACAGCCATCGTATCTCCGGTCCCCTTATTAACTCCTGAAAACGTACCTCTTGATAAAATTTGTCCTGTTGGCTCTGATCCTCCTGTAGTTGGGCTTGCATTAGAAAGTACTACCTCTACAATATTACTGTTTGTTCCATATCCTGTACCCCATGTTGATTTATATTGTAAATTAGCAGGTGTTCCTGAATTTGTTTGAGGATATCCTGAATCTAAACCTCCTGAATTGACTGTAGCACCCCCATTTGCAGTAAAAGGCCCTTGAACCCATGTTTGTGCTTTAGCAGGTGCTGTAGCAGTAGTACCAAGTGCCATACAAGACATCGTACCGAGTCCCGTATCTGATAACCTATCAACTAAATATTGATCCCCTTCTGTAGTTACGAGGTTTTTACCAAGAGAATGAGCCTTTAGTTTTCCTTCCTGATCCCATACTTTTACATCAATATAACCCTTAATGGAAACATTGTTATTCATACTTTAAGTGTATTGAATTACTTAGAGGTGTCAACTGGATATATCTCGTTCTCTAAAAGTTGCAGATATGGCAACCATTTAGTTTTAAATACAATTTTACTATCATAATTTTCAACTACATATTTACGTCCAGCTTCTCCCATTTTACGTCTTCCATCTACTCCACGTTTATACACTTCAATCATGTGATTGTAAATAGATTGAGTGTCGGGATGTCCTATATATCCAAGCATGGGTGAGAAACGCTTGAATAATACATCTGTAAGAAGTCCTGATTCTTTGGTAATAAGCTCCGGCATAGTAGTAAAATTATTGGTTATGACTGGTATTTCGCAGGCCTGTGCTTCTAGAAGAGGGACACCAAACCCTTCATTAGTTGATGGTGCTAGTAAACAATCAAACGAATTTATTATCTGACACATCTCTTTTTTACCGATCTTAAACATTTGAGTATATGGTTCTAAGTAGTAAATAGCTTTCTCGATTCCTATAAATTTGGCATAATAATCAATAGGAAATCCTCCTTGTTGATTTAAGATAGTGTGAAAGTACAACCCTGACTTCGGATATTTTTGATAAAATACTTTAAATGCATCCATAACTTCTTGAAATGACTTGCGAGGAGGATTGTCCTTATTCGCTGATATCATACCAAATAAGAAAATATCATCTGGAATATTAATTATCTTTCTGAGCTCTGACTTACTCATTTCTATTTTTTTAAATATTTCTGTATTTACTGTCAAAGGAATATATGTTGAGTAGAATCCTAGTTTTGCTATTTGATCTCTACCAAATTTTGAATGAGTGACTATTCTATGAGCAATTTGTAGTCGCTCAAGCACTGTCGGAGGCGGAGGATTATGATCAATAGGTGCCCAAGGTATAAAACGCTTCATTTGTCTTAACGTATTTATATCCATCGTCCAAATATCCTGTAAACAAAAAGATACATCAGCTTTAAAATCACGCCCATGATGCAGCATCGCATCCTCACCCCACATTGACCCCATTTTAGGATACACTTTAATACCATTCAACTCTATTATTGCCCCTTCTAGTCCAAAGAAAGCCTCATGAGCAAGTGGATAACCTTCATCACGAATTTGTGGAAGTAGATCGAACATTTGGTTTCCGTAACCTGAGTTTGAAAAAAAAGCGTTTGACGAAAAGAAGCAGCGCAACCTCTTAGTTGGTGTTTGTATATATTCCCTTTCTTAAACTTGGATTTAAATATGTTGGCGTAAGACGGTTTATAAATATTCCGTTTTTATTCATATCCACCTGTAACCTTATTTAAAAACTGAATAACATCTTCCGGAAAGTTTTGTTTATATTTCATTTTAGGCTCGTTGGCTCCACCAGCCCAGTGAATGACTCTCAACCATATATCCATATTGGGAAATCCATCCTCAGATTTAGGAATGATGACTTTACCTTCTCTCATTACAGTTTTAAGCCATTCTCCTTTTGATATAAGTCCCCACCATGAGCCACCCTTATCCAGACATTTCACTTTAAAGTCAAAGTAATGACTTACTATATTAAGAAACCCTTGTTCACGAAAAGGCATTTTGTCAAAGTGTTTTGTAAAACAAAGTCTTAACCATTCGTCCACGAACTTTCTATTTTTAAGCACGACAAAACCATTATTGTAATACTCTTGTGGCGATATGGTGCAAAGATCAATAAGGCCAAATTTTAAAGGATCAACCCGATTCCAGTTCATGACTGTTCCAACATCATAACTATTATCGTCAAAAACTTCAGAAAGATCACTTAAAACAATACTATCTGCATCTATTTTTATTACCGTATCATATCCCTCATTGAACAGCTTATCAGCAAAATATGGAGCTGATAAATAGAATATACGAGGAGGTTCTATTCCAGTTTTTTTTAGTTCTTTCTCAGTGTAAATTCTCAGTTCAGCTTCAGGATGAAAGTATTTTAAACTTTTTTCCATCATTTTTGCATAACCTAAATTAGCTTGATCAGCTATTGTAAAGAATACAGTTTTCATTTTGTTCCAATCAATACTGTTGCCGCTGTTTTAGCATGAGTAACTTTAAATCCTCTATCTGAAAGCATCGCTTCAAGCTGAGATACGGTTACACCCGACCAAATATGCCACTCCACTACTATCGTGTCAATTTTAGGTGCTACAGTGTCAAATTGACTATCTGCAAGAATCCTTGACTCAAAACCTTCAACATCTAAATTCATAAGATCTACATGCTTAATATCTTTCAACAATTCAACAAGTCCTATCATCTCAACTTCCTCAGTGTCATCTACACTCTTTATAGCATCTGACAAAGAGTACATTGTAGTATTTCCATTGTGATAAAGTTTAGAAGTACCATTTTCATTAGAAATAGCTTTATTTATCGGTATAACCTTATCAAGCATATTGTTAAAGGTAAGCATTTGCATAAGGATATCGAAGTGTTCTTTTGAAGGCTCTACTGCAAGTATTTTTGAGGCGTATTCGTAAGAAAATAGAGTAAAAATACCTATATTTGCACCTATCTCGACTACATTCATATTCTCTTTCATGTACGGCTCATATATTCCTTCCATGAAAGATTCTTTGATTACTTCAGCTACATAATCATTCTTCCAATCCCTGAAAAATAATGCTTTTGGTGGTTTAATCATAAAAAGTACACCTCGCTGGAATCCGATGAGAAAACCAACGAGGTGCAATTCTTCATCGGATTTTTCATTAACTATATTCTATTTAGATACCATATCTTGTCAAGATTAAAGATTAGGTCGTACTAATCGTATCTCTATGTTCAACATAACTTGATCTGTATCTAATCATATAAGTACAAGTTCCTGCTGGAATGGTTTGTGGAAGTTTAATTGCATTTTGTGCAAGTAAAACAGAACTTGATGGAGTTCCATCAAATACTGCTGTTCCATTAGTCTGTGTACCTACTCCCAACAAGTTTCCACTTATCCATTTAACATCAGTTGTGCCTCCAAGTCTTACAGGTAGTCCAATAAGTGCTGAAGTACCTGTAATTGCTGCTCCAACTTTAGGAGTTCCCACGCTGGTTCCATTTTCATTAATGAATGAAAATGTACCTGAACTTATTTTACTCCATACCTGTGTTCCATTAGTTGTTCCACCTCCTGTTGCTGTTGCAATTGTAACAGTCTCTGATACTGCCGATCCAAATTGATCGACACCATTTACAGTCCATGTTCCACCATGAGTAGATCCTGCTGCTGCTGCTACCGCATAAACTGCATTACGTGGATAATCAGCATAACCTCTTCCGGTTATTATGTTAGCAACAAACGCCTTTTGCAAAGCTGCTGAACCAATAGCCGTTGTACCAAACAAAGTACTGTCTATAGAAGGATTTATGACAATATATTGCTGATCCCAACCAAGTTCATCAGGAGTAACTTTAACTCCGGAAAATGCAAACCCTGAATCATGTGATTTTAGTGCCATATTATTTTATAGTCACACCTCGCTTTATAAACCATTTTGCAACTTTCACTCTTTGTCTAGGTGAAAGTCCTAGCATGGTTGCATACTGTTTATAACTAATCGGATATCTTTTTTTCCCATTCTTGTTTTTCCGTGCCATTATCCTGGGATATAAATATTTCTATTTTGTCCCATAAGTTTACTCTGTAAAGTCTCTTTTATTCTCAACGCTCTTAACTGAGCTAAATTACGCTTGCCGAAATACTTTTCAACAGGTGTTCCGTTTTGTCCTTTAAGAGAGAATAAATAAGTAGAGACTGCGTCTACTCTCTCATTGATACCATCTTCTTCTTCTTTTAAAATTCTTAGTCTATTCTCAAGACTCTTCCTTATAGACTTTTGAATAACATCTCTATTTCTCTCCGGACTGAAATTAGTGTCTCCCTCTTCTTTAAAATATAAAGCTATATCCCGACTTTGATCGTTTTGTACTTCTTTACTTTGGTTTTTATCTACTATTGGTGAATTCATATTATAAAGACGCAAATAATTGTGTCCTTATAATAGCCGTATTTATTTGCTCACTGAAAATACGGCCAAAACAGCAACTCATCAGCTTGTCTTTTGAGTTAAACGAGCATTCCCTGCTGGAGCACGACAAAGTAGGTTAGTAAACCATACCATGGTCGCCTGATAGGTAATCTTATCCGGGCGTCTGAAAAGTGCCCCCTCTTGAGGCCCTTCTAAGAATCCCATGTCAGATACCTGACAGACTGTCCATGAGTCAAGGTTTATAATAACCATTTCTCCGTCAGGAACATCGTAGTCCAAAAAGACTCCGACTGCGCCTCCTCCTGCGGAAAACTCAAGACCTGTCCATCCTCCCATCAACTCTGTTGAGTTGACTGTTCGGCGAAGGGCGGTCAAAAGATCCCCGTATTTTTGATAGAGAGTGACATTGCAAAAAATTGCATATTTATCACTTGTTTGACTCCACTTTCGTGCAGCCAAATATTTATTCTCCATTATAGAAAGAGTTAAAGCTCCTGATGCTGTTCCAAGTTGAGGTGTCCAACCTTGTGTTGCACGGGTCACCCCGGCATAGTTGGCGGTAGCACTAGAAAGAGCAAGACGTACGCCTTGAATTTCTGCGGTCCCTGAGCCTGTACCTGAAGCATCAACGAGAGTAACCACTGCTGAACCCACCACGTTGGCCGGGAGAGCTGCGGTTAAAACAACGGAAGTTCCTGTAACAGAAGAAACTGTACCAATTCCTGATCCTGCTGCACTACCAAATCCTATGATTTGATCTGCAAAGATATATTCAGTAGGAGAAATATCTCCGTTTACAGTACCATAAACATCTGCGATACGAGCGTCATTGACACCAGCACCGAGGGCTGAAGGCAACTTAACAGATGCGGTAGCCGCACCAACTGATCCTAAAACTTCTGCAAGAACTCCATATCCATCTGAGAAATACTGTCGATTTACTGATTTTGCGAAATCTCCTGCAAGTGATTTAGCTTGAAAGGACAGTTGGTTTTCCACTGCTCCTTTTGCTGTTCTGGTCGCATCTAATACCAATTTTGATATATCAAAGGTACCAGTAACGATTTTTACACCTACGGATGCCTGTCCGAGTGCAGCTTTACTCGAATTGAGTGAAGCTCCATCATTTGACAAGTTTACAACTCCCCCATGCCGACCAGTTCGGATCGGAGCATAGAAGTTGTCGTTCATAAAAGTTACCCCATCATTACGTTTCAAATTACTCAAAAGCGGTGTTGCTGTTGAGAAATTATCCTGAATGTATGGTAGTAAAACTTTTGTTAAAGCGTTTGAAACATTACTTAATTCTATTGCCATATAATTTTTCTATTCACCTCCTTTGATATATGAAACCTAGTAATTCTAGGTTACTGATTTGAACTATATAATTGCTCTTTTAAGAGAGCGTCTAAATTCGTATTTGTGACCCGTACCTCTTTTGGTTTTTTGTTTCCTGTAGGTACGTCCTCGGTATGAAATCCTGCTGGCTTAGTTTCTGCCAGTTCTTTTAGCTTCCAAGCATCAAGCTCTGACTCGTGCATTTCCTTATAAGCTAGACTAGGTTTTTTTGTTCCATTTTTAGCCATATAGTCAAGCACTTCCTGACCATTAAACTTAGGCCTACCATCTGATCCGTCTATTTCTTTCTCAAGATCACCTAGTTCATCAATAAGTTTTTCAGCACTGCGCCTTGTGGTATATTTACTCTCAAACCAAGTTTCAAGAGCCTCTTGAGTCACTGGCTGACCACCCATAATTTCAGTAAGCTGTTTCTGAGCCTGTACTTTTTGCTCCTGAGTAAACTCCGTATTTACCGGTTCTGTTGATTTTACTTTAAAAGCTTCATTCTCTGCCCGTAGTTTTCCAAGCTCATCATTCTTTCTCCCCCACTCAGATGTGAATTTATCAAGAGAACCGTGATTCTTTTCTATCTCCTGTGCTTTACTTCCTAAAGAAATAAGAGAGTCGAGTTCGTCTTGTGAGTACTCTTTATCTCCTACTTTAATCTTACTAATCTCCTCTTCCTCTGGTGTGAATGGATCTGTCATAGATTCCTTTCGTCTGTACCATGAAGGTCAGAACGTTTAATAACTAATTAAATTATAATAAGATATGACTATACGTCAAATTACTAATTTTCTTGGATTATCTAATCCATATAAAAATTCACTCATAGTTACAACATCTATTTGAGGGGATTTAATATACAAATAATCAATTAATGCTTGAAAGTCAGAAATAAGCCATTCTTGGCTACCTGGACTTGAACTTACTAAACTTTCCAACATAAAAATAACACAGTCATTTTGAGTAATTGCATTATCTATATGTGTCTTCATATCGGCCAAAGCATCAGTATTTTTTATAGTAACACAATTAACTCTATAATAATCAGGAAATGGTATAAGACTTAAAGTATCAGTTGTTCTTCTGCCAGTAATACAATAATTATCAAGTACCGCAATAACTGTATCATTTGTAGCTCCTACAGGATAAGAAAAATGTGGTCTTCCTCTTTTAAAACTATTTTTATTCAAATAAGTATTTGGAGTAGATATTTCAGTAATAAGATCTGCTTCTGATAAGGTAGTCATA
>ERZ1292623.1680-Hain-H51-01um-R1-1680-length-20806-cov-5_pt1 | contig 20806 bp, 16 predicted proteins | sample MGYA00564398_ERZ1292623 | MGnify/ENA primary metagenome ERZ1292623 (study PRJEB36523, sample SAMEA6512633) | groundwater metagenome | collected 2019-01-07 | study: AquaDiva: Metagenomics assemblies of 32 groundwater samples | reverse complement strand
AATGTCCGCAGTCTGGTTTTTAGCTTAGCAAATACTTCGTGAATTGTCAACAGATATGCACAGGTTTTTTTGTTGCGTCCGGGTGTAGTATAAAAATATGGATGAGTTTAAGGAGGCGATTTTCAACTCCGATTCCAGCGCAAAAACTTTTTTCAGGGCGTCTTTGGAGAAGGACGCCTTAACTAGTCTCGAAAGTCCGAAAAATGGCTTGAGGCTCGGAAGATTTTTCTCAAAAGACGGAATTCATCCGTACGACGAAATCGAGTGGGAAAAACGAGATGCAAAAATTTCTTCCGCTAAAGGAAAAGTAATTTTCGAGCAAAATGATGTCGAGGTCCCAAAGTTGTGGAGCCAAACGGGCACGGATATTGTCGCCGAAAAATACTTTGCCGGGCATATCGGAGCCCCAAACCGCGAATATTCCGTCCGCCAGCTTATAGACAGGGTGGCGGATACCATCACGAACTGGGGAGTGATTTCCGGTTATTTTGATACGTTTAAGGATTCGCAAATTTTCAATGAAGAACTAAAGGCTCTTTTGGTGAATCAAAAAGGGTCGTTTAATTCTCCTGTATGGTTCAACGTGGGCCTCGAAAAAAAGCCCCAGTGTTCAGCGTGTTTTATCCTTTCCGTTACTGACGACAAAGAATCTATTTCCGAATGGTACAGAACCGAAATGTTCATATTTGCCGGAGGGTCCGGCAGCGGAATAAACATCTCGCCTCTTCGCTCTTCAATGGAATCAATTTCAAACCGCGGCAAATCGTCCGGACCGGTTTCATTCATGAAAGGCGCCGATGCCATTGCGGGCACAATACGCTCCGGCGGAAAAACAAGGCGCGCCGCTAAAATGGTAATTTTGAACGCCGACCATCCAGATATCGAACGTTTCGTGGTATGCAAGTGGAAAGAAGAAGAAAAAGCCAAAGAGCTTATTGCGTTGGGGTACGATGACGCAATAGACGGAGAGGTTTACACGAATGTTTTTTTTCAAAACGCTAACAATTCCGTCCGCGCTAGCGATGAATTCATGAGGGCGGTGATTGACGACAAAGAATGGAGCTTGAGGCTGGTCAAAACCGGAGATATTGCCAAAAAGATAAAAGCCCGCGAGCTAATGCGTTTGATTTCCGAGGCCGCCTGGCATTGCGCGGACCCCGGAATGCAATTTGATACCACGATAAACAACTGGCACACTTGCCCCGCAACCGGGCCGATTACAGGTTCCAACCCGTGTTCCGAATACATGCACTTGGATAACTCCGCATGCAACTTGGCGTCTTTAAATCTTTTAAAATTTTTGAAAGACACGGGAGAATTCGACGTGGAGTCCTACAAAAAAGCGATTCGAATATTCATAGTAGCGCAAGACATCATAGTGGGGCATTCTTCGTATCCCACGGAAAAAATTGAGAGTACGGCGCACGACTACCGCGAACTCGGCCTTGGATATACGAATCTCGGAGCGCTTTTGATGCGTTGGGGTTTTCCTTACGATTCCGACTACGCAAGAGCGCATTGCGCCGCAATCACATCCATCCTCACTGGAGAAGCTTACGCGGTATCCGCTGAAATTTCGAGAATCAAGGGGCCTTTTGCGGGTTACGAAAAAAACAAGGAATATATGCTCAATGTAATAAAAATGCACGGAGATGAGGCTAAAAAAATAGAAAAAAATTTTTTGCTTCCTTCGCTTTGGACCGCCGCGCAGGAGCCTTGGCAGAGAGCATACGAGCGGGGGATTCTTTGGGGAATCAGAAATTCGCAAGTTACTGTTTTGGCTCCGACCTGAAAGATATATTTTATGATGGATGCCGATACCACTGGCATTGAACCGGCGTTTTCTTTGTTTGCGTACAAAAAAATTGTTGGAGGAGGGTTTTTGAAAATCGTAAATAACTCTTTGGACAACGCGCTTTTAAACCTGGGATACTCAGAAAATGAAGCAAAGGAAATAATCGATTATGTTTTAGCAAACGATTCTATTGAGGGCGCTCCGCATTTGAAAGAAGAACATTTTAGCGTTTTTGATTGCGCTACCAACTCTCAAAAAGGCACGCGCTCGATTCATTACTTGGGGCATGTGCGCATGATGTCCGCCGCCCAGCCGTTTATTTCTGGGGCAATTTCAAAAACCGTTAATTTGCCGGAATCCGCGACAATTGAAGATGTCATGAATACATATGTAGATGCCTGGAAGATGGGGCTCAAAGCCATAGCGATTTATAGAGACAATTCCAAAGGCGCTCAGCCGTTGAATACCTCTAAAACAAAAGGTTCAAATAAAGATCAGTCCGCAAGAGCGCCAAGCGAGGTTGAAAGGCGCAAATTGCCTGCGGACGTAAAATCCATACGCCACAAATTTGCGATTGCCGGCCATGAAGGCTATATCCACTGCGGTTTATACGAAGATGGATCTCTGGGAGAGGTTTTCATAAGGGTGGCAAAGGAAGGTTCTACAACCGCCGGGCTTTTTGATGCGATTGGAATTTTGCTTTCAGTATCTCTTCAGTCGGGAGTGCCTGTAAAAACCATAATTCAGAAGTTTATCCATTCGCGCTTCGAACCAATGGGCTATACGGAAAACAAAGATATTTTGACGGCAAAATCTATCATCGATTACATAGCGAAATTTTTGGCGCTCAAGTTTTTGCCCAAAGAAGACCAAATGGAAATGGGAATATATTCCTCAAATCCCGAAGAATCTTCTGTTGAAAATGAAATAAAAAAAATGCCCATAGTTCAAGCTCTTCCCGAAGCAAAGCTTGTTTCAAAATCAGTTTTGTTTTCATTCCAAGACGCGCCTTCGTGCCGTTGCGGTTCTTTGATGGTCCGCACAGGCTCGTGCTACACCTGCCCGTCCTGCGGCGAAAACCTCGGCAGCTGTTCGTAATTTATGCATAAAAACTGCGGAGTGGCCAGCTTAAAATCAGAAGAACCAAAACGCAGAAGAAAGAAGAAATAAAATTACAAAAACCCGATGAACACCCTCGGGTTTTTAGTTTACTAACTTTTTATAAACGGCCGTCCGTACTTGCTTAGTAAGTTGTTTATTGTAATAATAACAGTATGGACAAACATAAAAATAAAAAAAGCTACGGGGACGATATCAAAAAAGTTTTAATGATACTGGCCGGCAGCGCGTTATTCACCGCAGAAATTTTAGAGGAAGTTTTTGGAGGGACCAGAAGTGTTGTTAAAAACAGAGAGAGACGCAGAAACTCTATTTTTTCTAGTTCCGGCGGAAATTATGAGGACGCTGAGCGTCAAAAATTCTATTCTCTTTTAAATAGATTAAGGCACCAAGGATTTATAAAGAAGAAAAAATCCCAATCCGGTTCTTTGTGGAATATAACAAAAAAAGGGCTAGAAAAGTTGGGTATAATAAATAAAAAAGAAAAAGAAAGATACGAGTCTAAACCAGATAACAAAATTAGAATTGTGGCTTTTGATGTTCCTGAGAATGAAAGATGGAAAAGAGCATGGCTTCGAGAAGCATTGATTGCTTTGGATTTTTCAATGCTTCAACAAAGTGTTTGGATGGGGAAAAGTCAAATCCCGGAACAATTTCTGGAAGATTTAAGAGATAAACAGATGTTGAATCGGGTCCATATTTTGGAAGTAAGCGCTACCGGAACCGTTAGTAAGCCGTCCTAATTTTTCTTAATAGTGTTGTTATTTTTAAATTACTAACTTTATTTGAACGGCCGTCCAGAGAACGTTAGTAAATAAAAAAGAATAGTTTTTGTCTATTCTTTGTTAAATCTTTTGTCGAGATATTCTCGATATAGTTTTCTATTTAATATGTCGCCACCTTCTTCTATATATTCTTGAGTAAATTGGATGAAGTCATCGCACATTCTCACTAAACTTGCAAATCTTTCATTTCTGGTTGCCAGGCTAGCATAGATAGGCTATTCTTGCAAGTAGCTTTTGAACGTTGAAAATGAGGTGAATTATGAAGAAATTCAAGGTTTTTGCGGTTTTGGCAGTTTTGGTTTTTTGTTTTCCTCCGGCGCTATCGGCGCAGTTTGAAGGTTTTGGAAAAAACAAAGTGGTATGGGAAAAAAATAAAGATAATTTCTACCAAAGCGAGCATTTTGATGTTTGGCATTCTTTGGATCTTACGGACCGAAGCCAGAAAAAGTTTTTTGAAGAGACGATTTCCACATTGGAATCTGCTTACTCTAACTTGAGTTTTATCTACCAGCATGAAATAGAGAAAAAAATTCCAATAGTAATTTACAGGACTCACAGCGAGTTTGAAAGCACCAATATTTTGGCGGAATTTTTGCCGGAAGGCGTTGGAGCGTTTGTCGAATCGGAACATAAAAGAATGGTGCTCAAAGGAGATTTTTCTCCGCCCCTCAATAAAGCGATTATAGTGCACGAGTTGGCGCACGAATTCCAATTCAGCGTTTTAGAAAGAAGTTTTTTGGGGAGATTGTCGAATCGAATTTCTCTTCCCCAGGGATTTTTTGAAGGCGGGGCGGAATTTATCGCTTCTTTGTTTGTTCCTCACACCAGAGACGACATACGCAGGCAGTTTCAGCGAACGGACGCGGCCAATCCGGAACTTTTTTATCCTACTTGGATAGACCTATCAAGCGACAGAGCGGATCCTTACGCGCAGTGGGAAATGGTTTTTGAATTTCTGGAAGAAAAATACAAGGCTGGAATTAATTTCCAGGTTAAGGGGTTGAAGTCGCGCGGGAGCGATTTGGGCAAGTTGATTGAAGAATTGACTACGGGCGAAATTAAAAATCCAAATACCGACCCAGAGGTTTTTGACAGGCTTCACCGCGATTACTGGAGAGAAAAATTCGCTCTTTCGGCCATCCAAAGCCAGTCTCCGTACGCAAAAACGGAAAGCTTTGAGGGCAAAAATATCACTCCCAAAGAACTTCCGGCGGGAATTCTATCGTTGGCTGTTTCTCCCGACGGGAAAGAAGTTTCTGTTCTTTCTCCGCAGAAAAACGGCATATCTTTACTTGTGTTTACAATTGTTGAAGAAAAAAAAGAAGAAGAAACAAAAAATGTTCTCGGGAAGCTTAATCCGAAAAACAAAAGTCTGGTTAGAAATTTAACCCCCGACTTTCCGCCCAAAGATTTCGAGTATATTGTGTCTCAGCGCGGAAACAACTGGTATTTTAACGGAGCGGATATCGCTTGGCCGCCAAAAGAGCGCAAAATAGCGTTTTTTGCGAGAAGCGGTATGGACCACGAGTTATTTTTGGCGGATGCCGACAACCCCGATAAATTTGTTAAAATCAGAATTCCTTTTGACCAAGCTTTCTCGCCCGCGTTCAGTTCGGACGGAAATAAAATATATTTTTCGGCTTCCCGGAATTTGGCACGAGATATTTATGAATTTGATTTGATGACTTTGGGATTTCGGAATCTTACAAGCGACGAAAATTTCGATACGGCTCCTTCGGCCTCTCTGGACGGAAAGACTTTGGTGTATGCGGCTTTTGACGGAGATTTTCAGAAGTTGTTTTTGCTGGATCTGCAAACTTTGGAAAAAAGACAGATTACTTTCAACCGGTTTAACGACGACTCTCCCGTGTTCTGGGGAGATAAAAGAATTCTTTATGTTTCAGATGAAAAAAACGGAGTTTGGAATGTTTCTACAATAGATTTAGAAACAAGAGAAATAAAATTGTGGACGGACTTTTTTGGCGGAGCTTTTGTCCCAAAGCCTATTCCTGGACCTGAAGATGAAATATTATTTATTGAATTTTGGCAGTACGACCAGTTTCGCAGCCAGATATATAAAAATTTCGAGCTATACCGGGCCAAGCTGACAAATCCTCTGTTTTCTTATTTTATGGAAAATAAAAAAGAAAATATGGTTTACGCTTGGAGGCCGTTTAGGGCGGTAGAAATGAAGCTTGATGAAAATCAAATCGCAAACCCGACCGCTACTCCGAAGCGATGGGCTCTTCGCGGGAGAAACGCGACAATCGGGCTTAGCAACTATTGGGGCGCGTTCGGATACGGCGAGTTGAGCGTTTCCGACGTGCGCGAAAACCATATTTACGGAACTGGCTTTGCATTCAGCGGGAGCGCGTTTAGGATTGTGGACTTTTCCTATTTAAATAGAGCGCGAAGGACAGGCTGGGGCTACTCTGTGTACGACCACAAGATGCCTCTTCGTTATTTACATTTCAATCCTGTAAAGGGCTATCCAAAACAGCCGATTTTAGATTTTACGCTTGGGGAAGAATATGGAGGAATGTTTTTCTTGCAATATCCGTTTGGAAAATTTTCGAGAATCGAATTTGGAGCCGGCGCAAACAAGAGGAAATTCGACATTTTTCTTGAAGAAGATTTTGTGAGCGAAACAAAGGAATTTTGGAACGACAACGACCAGCAGTTTTACGATTTTTTCAGGAAGTCCGGTGGGATTAATCCAAATGTTTCCGTTTCGTACGTAAGAGATACCGTGCTCTTTTCTTCAAATGTGCAGGGTCCAATCCATGGGAACGCTCTTCGAACCGGAATTGAAGCGTCGCCTAAATATTTATCCGCAGCAATTGATTACAGAAGATACAAAAGATTAAGTGCCGGCAGTTTGTTCGCGTTTCGTTTTGCCGGAAGAGGCAATACCCGCCCTAACGGCGATTTTGTCTTGATTGGCGGAGATGAAACTTTGCGAGCATATCCTTACGGATCCATTGCTGGAAACCAAGTTTTGTACGGAAGCGCGGAATTGCGTTTTCCTTTTATTGACGCGGTTGTTTTTCCGGGCGGAATTGCTTTGGGCCCGGTTCGGGGATTTTTGTTCAGCGATTATGCCTTGGCAAGATTCAGCAACGAAAAGTTTCCGGTTCAAAAAGGCGCCTCCGTCGGATTTGGGTTTAATTTCGGCGGAATGAATTTTGTGTGGGCTTGGAGAGAGATAGATAAATTCAAAAAGAAGGTTCCAGATATGTACATGGGCTGGAATTTTTAAAACCTCACCCTATAATCCCTCTCCTTCGTAAGGAGAGGGATTTTAATTTACTTGCAGGCAAATGATAATAAATTACCCCCTTCTCCTTACGAAGGAGAAGGGGGCTGGGGGATGAGGTTTCTTTATCTTTCTATTTCTTCAATCCAAGCGTTGTATTTGTTGTTGTTTTTGATGTAAACGCTGTACTTTATTGGGCTAGATTTCGGATTTTCTGTTTTGATTTCTAAATCAAACGAAGATGAGGATTTTTTTTCAAGAATCTTTTCTTTCGTTGAAACCGCATAAAAAGTGGTTTCTCCAAATATTGTTTCGCTTCCGATTCGCGCTATTACCCGCGCGTATACTTCCGCTACGAGGTCATCCCCCTTGTTTACCTTCCAGTCCAGGTTTTCGTGACGTATTGTGACTTTTACTTTAAATCCATTTTCAGTTAATTCGTGCGATAACTCGGCTGGAACAGTCGATTTAAAATCGCTTTGATAGGCGAGCTCTTCTTTGTTTTCCGGAAGTTCGCCTTGTATGGTCGGAGCTTCGTTTTCAATTATTTCCGAAGCGGTTTTCGGCGGGTCGAGGGCTTTGCCGACACTCAAAGAAAAATCGTCGGAAAAATAAACAAGCGATAACAAAAAAATGTAACCAAATCTTTGTTCTATCTCGTCGTATACTTGAATCGGATGAACGAATGAAGGCGTTTTGTTGATTTCCTGCAGTCCTAGAAGTATGTCAAAAAGCGGCCGGAAGAGCATAAATGAAGCTACGCCGTTTTTGTGGTAAAAAAGAAATCTGTATTTGTGCCTTTGGCCCGACTCATCAAAATAAACCCAAATCATCAAGTCCACGAATGTTCGGCCGTTTTGCATTACTTCCATATAATCGGGGGTTCCGTGCAACATGTAAACCTTTGCTAAGTCTCCCCAAAATCCTCCGTTATTTTCAAACCGTATTCCGGGGGTATCGGGGTGTTGGAAAAGCGCTTCTTCCTCTATGAATTTTACGCGTTTCTCCATTTCGATTTTGAACTCATTTTCCGGGGTTAGCGGGTTTATGTCTCTTTTTTCCCAAAATGAGCTGACGAATTTTTGGCAGTCCACAATGTTTTTTATTTGTTCCATTTCTTTTTTTTCATCGTTGGTTACAAGCGCGTGGTATCTTTGATAAAAACCATCTTCGCACAAGGTTCTTGCCTCCGGTTCCGCATATTTCATCAGTACAGATTTTCCGCATCCGGCCATGGCAAAAATTAAAATCACAGAGAGACACACTATTTTTTTCATTAGTCTATCCTCAAGATGTGGTAGCTGTTTTTTAAATAAATCTTAAACCCTACCAGCTTTGAATCGCTTAGTGATTGCAAGTCCGGTTCGCTTATGAACTCCACTTTTATTTCCGACGAATAGCTTGATTCGAAAATCCATTCCCCGTTTTGCGTTAATAGCCAATTTTCTATGGAGCTGGCGAGCATTTGTTCGCCGGTTCTTGGGTCTTTGGATTCTGTCCATCTGATAAAAGCTACGGGGTCCGACGAAGCAAGCCGTTTTTCAAATTCCAGGATTTTTTTGCTTTGGTTGTAATCGTTTACGACGTTTCCTTTGGACCGCAATTCTGCCACGATGGCTCTGGGCACAATCGTAAATGCCGGGTATTTTACTATGACCATCAGCAATTCTTGGGGGTTTTGCGAGTTTCTGTACATATTAACCGATCCGACATATGAAGAAGTTGTCAGCTGGCCTACGGGAGAATCGATTTGGTTTTTAAATTCGTAATGGAATTTTGTGACGCTGTTCCACCCTTCTATTGAAGGTGGATTTTGAGCGCAAATAGGCTCTGCCGAATACAGAGTAAACCAAGTCAAAAATAACGCGAGTTTCATTTGCCCTCTTTCAAAAATCTCTTGTTTTATGCTACAATGCTTTAGAGATTTTTGAAAGAGAGGTTCTTCCACCATGTTTTGTTTTAGTGAGTATGACGAGAATGTGTGTTCGATTTTAAACCGAGATGGCGGGTCAATTTGTTTATGGGACGGTCATTTTCCCTTGGGGTTGCAAAGAAAACTTTCAAGAAAAAAACTGCGACAACTGTCGTATGATTTTGCCTCCGCGCTTATTGATTTGGATATAAAATTTGGAGAAAACGTGGCTTTGCTTCTGCCGAATTTTCCAGAATTTGCAGTTGCGTATTTTGGAATTTTGCGTAGCGGGTGCGTTGCGACTCCAATAAACATAAAACTTTCGGATTTTGAAATAGAAACTATTCTCAGAGATTTTGGCGTAAAATACGCGGTTGTGTTGGATAAATTTTATCCTTTGCTTTCCAAAATAGATACTTTAAAGAACATTATGGTGTTGAGGGCGACAGATGCGCTTCCTGCTGTAAAAAGTTTCGGTTACCGTCTTAAAACACAAGGAGCTAATCGGGTTGATACTCCTGAAAATGACAAAAGAGTTTACGATTTTTTCAATTTTTTAAAGAAAGGACAAAATTCTTTTTCTGGCTCGCGTTTAACGGGTCGACGAAAAGACGATGCTCTGATGCTTTTTACGTCTGGCACAACTGGTTCTCCCAAGGGAGTTATCCATACTCACGAGTCGCTTTTGGAAAATACCTACGCTTGTAAAAAACTTTTTTCGGAACTAACAGGGTGTGAAAATAACGAGAAAGAAGTGTTTTTGGCCGCAGCGCCTTATTTTCACATTATGGGACTTTCGACGATGTTGCACTTGCCGTTGCTTATTGGTTCCAAGATATTGACTGCGTTTCCTTTTCCAGGAGAAAATTTTGGAAAAAAACTTGTAAGCGCGGTAAGCCACGCAAGGGCTTCTGTGTTTGTTGGCGCGCCGAAATTTTATGAAATGATGCTCGCAAATTACAAAGAAGGACTCAATGTTTCTTTTCTTAAAATTTGCATAAGCGGGTCTGTGGAGATGCCCGACGAGCTTAGGGCAAAATTTAAAAAAACGTTTGGGGTAGAAATTTTGGAAGGCTACGGTATGACCGAGGCGGGTATAACCCACTGCCAAAAGGAAGAGTTTAATTTTGATGGGAGCGTTGGAGTCCCGTTTAATGGCGTGGAACACAAGATTTTAGAACCAGACAGCGACAGGATTGGTGAAGTATTGGTGAGAAGTAAAGGCTTAATGAAAAGCTGTATTGGCGGGCAGGTGGATGAAGTTTTTATTGACAGCGAAGGCTGGCTTCATACCGGGGATTTGGGAGAAATTGCGAAAAACGAGGAGCTTTTTTTGACTGGCAGAAAAAAGGATTTGATAAAAATCAGTGGCGAGGGTATTCATCCTGCGCAGATAGAACAAGTTTTGCGTTCCTGCTATTTAGTAAAAGAAGTAGCGGTTGTAGGGAAGAAAATTGAAGGCAGGGAAACCATTGTCGCTCATGTTGTTTTAAAAGATTTTTTGGATGCTAAACCCAAAGACGAAATAAAAGAGGAGCTGCTGTCTCTTTGCAAATCAAAACTTTCCACCATTAAAATTCCAAAAGAGATTAACTTTATTTCCGAACTTCCCAAAAACATTTTTGGAAAAGTTCTAAGAAAGGATTTGCGATGAAAAAGGACCATGTTCTGTTTTTGTTTATTGTTTTGATTGCTTTCGCAAATTTCGAATTTTCCAGACAATTTCATTTTTGGGGTTTTAGCGAGTTCATGCATTTGGGCGGAGGGGTTCTGCTTTCTATTTTTGTAAAATGGAGGTGGGAGAGGAAAAACCCCGAGTCGTTTGAAAAATCAAAATTTTGGGAAAGATGCTTTAAAATATCGTCCGGTGCCATTTGGTGGCTGGCGGGCTGGGAGCTGTTTGAGTACGCGCGCTTTTCATTAGATGTTTGGAGCGCGGAGATTTACCACGATACAATGCGTGATTTCATGATGGATTTTTTAGGCAGTTTCATCGCAACCCCGTTTTTATCGCGGGGTTGATTTTTTTATACAATATGTTACATTTAAATTGTTCTTTGCCAGATAGCTGCTTTGAAATATCGATATATCGAAATTTCGAAATATTGTTACTTTGGAGAGGAAAGTCCGAACACCCAAGAAAAAGGTAGCGGCTAACGGCCGCCGTGACCGGGAAAGTGCCACAGAGACAATACCGCCAACGTCATCATCTTCGAGGCTAAACCTCGGGAAGCTGATAGAGCAAGGGTGAAAAGAGTGGGCCCGCCTTCGCGCGGGATAACTCGCTTCGGCGAGGCAAAGTAAGAGCCCACAGTTCCGATGGGCAACCATCGGGAGAGGAAAACCCTACCTGGTGCAACCCTGAAAGGGGGCTAGAGGTCGAAAGTAATTTCGATCCCAGACAGATGGCTATCGTCCCGACCTTGGTCGGGATACAAAATTCGGCTTATAGGCAAAGACAGCAACCCCGTCGCTCGCGAGCGACGGGGTTGTTTTTTAGTCTTCCAATACCTTTATGACTAGTTTTCTGGAGGCTTTTTTGCGGCCCATTTTTTTCATCAATTCGTTTATTTGGTCAAGCGTATAAACCCGATAGTTGTTAATGGGGTGCCTTGCCGCCGTAAATTTGCCGGAATTATCCCAGTTTCGGAGAGTTAGCTCTGAAGCTCCGATTATCTTGGCTGCCTGTTTTATTGTAAGATATTTTATTCTTTCCATGACTTATTTGAAAATTTTACCCCCACACCAATCATGGTAACTTAATTTATTGGTTAATTCTAGTCCAAAAAGTTTGGCTTTATTGTGATTGGTGTGGGGGTTTATTCACAATTGCAAAAACTAGCTGTCTTGGGGTAGACTTTACCTATGCAAGAAAACACATCGAACGCAAGGTTTTTCAATCTATCGCAGTTATGCATTTTGGCGCTTGCGTTTTTGCTGCCTTTTTGGTTTTTGCCTACAACCGCCGCTCCAGTCGAGTTTAATAAGGTTTTTTTGGTTTCCATTTTAACAATTGCTTCGTTTGCGTTTTATCTCGCGCATTCAGTAATGAAAGCCAGGTTGGAAGTTGTCGCGCACAAAAGTTTTATTGCTGCCGGAGCTTCGCTTTTGTTCTGGTTTTTATCGGCGGTGCTTTCTAAGGCGGGCCCTGCCGGCATATGGGGAATTGGAGCGGAGGTATCCAGTTTTTTAACGATACTTATTTTGTTTCTTCTTTCCTATTTGATAGTTGTTTTGTTTTCTGACGAACGGAGTTTAAAAAAGCTTTTTTTGGCTTTTTCCGCCGGGTTTGCGGTATTCGGCGCGTTTACATTGCTTTCTTTTTTTGGAATTGGAAAACTAATCGGAGGGCTTTTTGAAAGCTACTTATTCAACACTATCGGTTCTTGGAACAGCGTAGCTCTGGCATCGGCGTTTTTTATTATGATGGTTTTCCCGTTTTTGGCATATTCCGCCGGAATCAGGCGGTTGGTTTTAGGAATTGTTTACGCGGTATTTCTTTTTGTAATGCTGTTGGCAAGTTTTCCGCTTGCTTGGGTTTTTTTGGTAGTTTTCGCGCTCATTTTTTTGAGTTACGCCCTTTGGAAAAGAAATGCCGGAGGCTACGCTTTGACTTTAAACATTATCTTGCTTCTGATTTCAATATTCGGCTTTGTTTTTGGGGGAACAGTTTTGTCCCAATTTGGCGTAGTTCCCCCTATCGAGGTAAGCGTATCGCATAAAGCAACGGCGGATGCGGTTTTAGAATCTCTTAAAAGCGATTTATTTTTTGGCAGGGGGCCGGCAACTTTCAGGTATATTTGGGATTTATATAAGCCTTCAGATGTAAACCAAACCATTTTTTGGGGAACAAGATTTGATTCCGGTTCCTCGTTTCTTTTGGGTTTGCCGGGAGAAATAGGCTTGTTTGGCTGGATTTTATTTGTTATGTTTTTGCTGTATCTTTGGTATTTGGGTTTGAAAATGGTTTCTTCGAGGCAGAAAGACAGGGCATTGTTTTTGTCCCCATTCTTTTTATTCAGTTACACGATTTTAATGTGGTCTCTGTATCCGGTCGGCTTTACGCTTCTTTGTTTCGGGTTTTTCAGCATAGGATTTTTGCTTGCGGCGCTGAAAACCCAAGGCTTCATCAAAGCATACAACATCGCGTTGTTTGAAGAGGGGGCGGCTGGCTTCGTGTCCGCATTGGCGGTTGTAGTCGTTATGCTTGTAAGCATTGCCGGCATTTATATTTCTGCGACAAAATACACCGCCCAAGTTTTGTTCGAAAAAGGCTTAAAAGCATTCAACTCTGGAAATTTGGATTTGTCGGAAAGCAGAATTATCTTGGCTTCCAAGATTGACGGCAGAAACAGCATTTACCAATCGGCTCTATCCCAAATTTATACAATAAAAGCCCAGCTTGTTCTCCAGGACAAAGCGACCCCAGCGGAGCTTTTGAGCTCAAGGTTCAAAGAAACAATAGACAAGTCTTTTGGGGCTTCGCAAAAAGCCATTTCGCTTTCGCCTCTGGATTTTTCCGGTTTTCAAGCGCTGGGTAAAATTTATGAATTTCTAGTGTCGCTTAATGTAGAAGGGGCGGGATCCGTGGCTCTGCAGCAATATGATGAAGCTATAAAAAGATCTCCACGCAACCCATCTATTTTCCGCGACAGGGCGTTGATTTTTGTAACGGAATCTCTTGTGAAAAATACTCCTGGTTCGCTGGAATCCGCGGAAAAAGAGCTGCTAAAAGCTATTGAACTCAAACCCGACTACGCCGCCGCCCACTTTCTTTTAGCGCAGATTTTTGATGCGAAGGGAAATTCAGAGGAAGCCATCAAAAGGGGAGAGGCGGCGGCGCTGATAGCGCCCAACGATATAGGATCGCTGTTCCAGCTCGGCCTTTTGTATTACAAAGACAATAGGTTTAAAGACGCTGAAACGGTACTTAAAAGAGCGATTTTTATAAACCCAAATTATTCAAATGCAAGGTACTTTTTGGGATTTGTGTATGACAAGACCGGCAGAAAAGAAGAGGCGATTGCCGAATTTGAAAAAATTTCTTCTTTGAATCCAGGCAACGAAGAGGTTCAGAAAATTTTATCCAACCTCCACGCTGGCAAAAACCCGCTTTCCGGAATTTCTCCGCCAGCTCCGTCTCCCGATAAGCGCAAAGAGGCTCCAGTAAAAGACAGCGCCGAGCGTTCTCTTTTGGGCAGATAGCACATATGCTTAGGGTTTTAAATATTTTTCGCAGAGATTTGGCAAATATCCATCACGCCGCATTTTGGTTGGGTTCTTTTGCGATAATTTCCGGCATCTTGGGGCTTTTGCGCGATAGGATGTTGGCCGGGATGTTCGGAGCTTCGCGCGCTTTGGATATTTACTACTCCGCATTCCGGGCGCCGGATTTCATTTATACATTGATGCTTTTTTTAACTTCAGCGACCGCGGTGATACCGATATTTTTGCAAAAGTCCGAAAAAAGCGAAAAAGAAGCTGAAAATTTTTTCGGAACCGTAGTTTTATTTTTTTCTTCGGCTGTTGCCCTGCTTTCTATAACGGCGTTTTTTTTAATGCCGGTTATTTCTGACTTTTTATTTCCAGGATTTTCCGCGGGAGAGCGGGAATTGTCGTCTGCGCTAAGCAGGATAATGCTTTTGTCCCCCGTATTTTTGGGGCTTTCAAATATTTTTTCAGGCATTACCCAGTCTTTCAAGCGTTTTTTTGCTTACGCGCTGAGCCCGGTTTTTTACAACTTGGGGATTATATTCGGCATTTTATTTTTTTTCCCGGTGTTTGGAATACGCGGGCTTGCTTACGGCGTTTCCTTGGGGGCGTTTTTGCACATGGCGGTTCAGATACCTTCTTTGGTCGGAGCCGGTTTTGACTTGAGATTCGGCAGAATTTCTTTTGCGGAAATAAAAAACGTAGTTGCGCATTCATTGCCGCGGACGATTGGCCTTGCAGTAAACCAAATTTCAACGTTGGTTTTTACCGCTTTTGCTTCCACAATGGCTTTGGGTTCGATTGCGGTTTTCAATCTATCGCAAAATTTGGGGTATTTGCCTACGACAATAATCGGCCTTTCTTACAGCGTGGCGGCGTTTCCGGCGCTCGCATCGATGTCTTTAAAGAAAGAAAGGGCGGGTTTTGAAGAGCATTTTTCCTCCGCCTTTAGGCATATAGTTTTTTGGACGGTTCCTTTCTCCGCTCTTTTTTTGATTTTGCGCGCGCAAATTGTAAGAGTAATTCTGGGAAGCGGAGCGTTTTCTTGGCAGGACACCCGCCTTACAGCCGCGTCGCTTTTTTTGCTTTCTTTGGCTATAGTGTTCCAAAGCCTTTTTTTGCTTTTAGTGCGGGCATTTTATGCGGAAGGAGAAACAAAAAAACCGCTGTTGATAAATATTGTTTCTGCTGTTTTCGGTATTTTAGCGATGTTTTGGTTTTCAAACATGCTTGTTCCCGAGAATGTTTTTGCACGCGCTTTTGCGTCGGTGCTGGATATTTCGGACATATCCGATATACGGGTGCTTGCTTTGCCGTTGGGAATTTTGGCAGGAAGTGTTTTCAACCTGTTTTTTTTGTTTTGGGCGTTTAAAGCGGTATTCGGATGGTTTCCAATAAAAAAATCCCAAAAATCCATATTGGAAATAATTTTTGCCGGTTTTTTGGGCGGGCTTGCCGCGTATGCGGGGCTTAATATTTTTTCTTTGGTTTTTGACCTAAATACTTTTTTAGGCGTTTTTTTGCAGGGGGCGGTTTCCGGAGTTTTTGGAATTTTAGCGGTTGCGTCTGTTTTATATTCCGTTAAAAACAGGGAATTTTTTGAAGTGGTCGCAAGCCTCAAAGGAGCTATTTTAAAGACCCCGGTTCCCGCCCCCGAACCAGAAAAATTGCCATGAAAAATATAAGAAATTTCTGTGTTATTAGTCATATTGACCATGGCAAATCCACGCTTGCGGACCGCTTTTTGGAATTGACCGGAACAGTGGAAAAAAGAAAAATGCGCGAGCAGTTTTTGGACAAAATGGATTTGGAGAGAGAGCGCGGAATTACAATCAAGATGCAACCAGTCCGCATGAACTATAAACTAAGTACTATGGACTATCAACTAAACTTGATTGATACCCCCGGCCACATTGATTTTGGGTACGAAGTTTCGCGGGCGCTTATGGCTGTTGAGGGCGCAATTTTATTGGTGGACGCTACAAAGGGCGTACAGGCGCAGACATTGGCAAACCTAGAGCTTGCGCGGAAAAATAAGCTTGCGATTATTCCGGTTGTAAACAAAATAGATATTTCTGGAGCCCGGGTGGAAGAAGCCGCGGAGGAACTAATGGAGCTTTTGGGAGTTCCGAGAAAAGATATTTTTTTGGTTTCCGGCAAAACAGGGGAGGGTGTCCCGAAGCTGTTTGAAGCGATTGTGGAAAAAATTCCTCCGCCGGAACTTGGCGGAGACAATCTCAAGGCTTTGATTTTTGATTCCTTTTATTCTCTGCACAAGGGAGCTATCGCCCATGTCAGAGTTTTTTCCGGAAGCATTTCGGCAAAAGATACCGCCTTTTTGTTCCACAAAAAACTGGAATTTAAGCCGATAGAGGTAGGAATTTTTTCTCCAGAGATGCAGAAAACAGAACTTCTTTCGTCGGGGGAAATAGGCTATATAGCGACTAACCTAAAAGATCCGTCTTTGGTGCGGGTTGGAGACACCGTTGGAAGAGAATCGCTTCCCGGGTATTCCGAACCAAGGCCGGTGGTATGGGCGAGCGTTTTGCCGCAAAACGCGGATGAATTTGAGAATTTAAAATCAGCGTTTTTGAAACTCCAGCTCAATGACGCATCTTTGTCTTTTGAAGTCGAGGGTTCTAAGCTTTTTGGAAGGGCTTTGCGCGCCGGATTTTTGGGAATGCTTCACTTGGATATTTCAATTGAAAGGATAACGCGGGAATTCGGAGTAAGAGTTATAGTGGCCCAGCCTAGTGTGGAGTATGAACTGGTTTTTACTGACGGTTCGCGGGAGAAAATAAAAAACGCGGAAACATTCGGGCAAACAAATAAAAAATTAAAAGAAATTCTCGAGCCGTGGTTTTCGGTTTCTGTTTTAGCCAGGTCAGGCGACCTGAGCCAGGTACTCGACCTTATTCAAAAAAACAAAGGAGAGGTTTTGGAGACAAGGACAGTAAGCCAGGGAAGGCTTTTATTGGTTTCGGCGATTCCGCTCCGGAAAATAGTAACCAATTTTTTTGACGATCTAAAAAGCGCGACCCAGGGGTATTCTTCAATGAGCTACGAATTTATAGAAAATCGCCCGGCCGATATAGTGAAGATGGATGTTTTGGTCGCGGAAGAAGATGTTCCTCAGTTTGCGCGCTTGGTAAGCAGGGACGAAGTTGAGTTTGAAGCCCGAAGAGCGGTAGATAAGCTCGCGGAAATTTTGCCTCGCCAGCTTTTTGCTTTAAAAATACAGGCAGGAACTGAGGGGAGGATTTTGGCGTCGCGCACTCTTTCGGCTGCCGGAAAAAACGTTACAGCCAAGCTTTACGGGGGAGATAGAACCCGCAAAATGAAGCTTTGGAAAAAACAAAAAGAAGGCAAAAAAAGATTGCAAGAACATGCTTCCGTTGAAATCCCGCACGAGGTTTATTTGAAAATGATAAAAAGAGACTGATACTATATGGAAGATCAAGATAATTATGAAAAATTTAAAAATGATTCTATTAAATTTTATCATAGTATTGGTAAGATATTATCTCCGGCTTTACATCAGGAAATTTTTTTTACGTCAGAGGGCTTTAATCATATTATTTTTAAGAATTCTAGATCGGAAAGAGAAAGAAGCTCTCAAGTTTTAAGATTTAAGTTGTTGCCTTTGGCGGTTGAACTTGTACGAATATCTACAACTTACCAAGAGTTTGAGGAAGTTATGAAAGAATTCGAAATAAAAAGTTTTAAAAAGAGGGTTAAGAAAAATAAATCTGTAAAATATTGGGGCATTATAGCAATCGTGAGTGGCAGAAAAATCAAAGTAATTTTAAGAAAAATTGGAGACAACGGGTCTGTACATTTTTGGAGTTTGGTACCGGCTTGGGTAACCAATAAACATCGAGACATTAGATTGTTTTCAACAATGAAAGGAAATCCTGAAGAAGACTGAAAATAAAAATACCGCTGTGACAGCAGTATCTTTATAGTGCCTGCCTTCGGCTTACTTATTAGCCGAATAGGGCTGACGCCCCACAAGCACACTCTTATAATAGCAAAATCCAAGAAAGAGTCAATTGGGGTGTGGATATCAACGTCCACCTTTAATAAAAGCGTATATATGCCCTAAAATACCAAGAGCCAAAGTAAGAATACCCCAAATAGAAAGATTTATGGTTTTACAAATACGGTACCACTAAAAATGCCACCATCGAAATTGCGACCAATATCGATATGGCGTTCCAGATTATTTTTACTTTCTTTTTGCTTACAAGCATGATATAAAAATGATACAATGGCTCTTCGAGGGTTTCAAGAAAGAAAAATGCTTCGCAAGGTTGTTTTTTCTGCCCCCACTGCATTGATTTTGTGGGGAATAATAGTATGGATGCTGTGGAGCGTTGTTTCCTTATGGGGCGCAAAAACTAAGTTAATACATAGAAACAATGAAGTTGGGGAGGAAATAGAAAATGCGGAAGAATCAAGAAAAGAGAGAGAAGGAAAAATAGAATCAATTAAATCGGAATACGGAATAGACTTGGAAGCGAGAGGAAAATTTAATTTAACAAAACCGGGAGAAAAAGTCGTAATTTTTGCGGATGAGCAGAAAAACAGTCAGGCGCGAGGCGCAAATAAAAATCTACTAGGTTCTATTTGGGGTTCAATACTAGATTTATTAAATTTTAAAAACAATGAAAAATAAAAAGAAAATAATAATTTTGTCGGTTCTTGCCGTTATCGCTGCATCGGCTTTTTTTGCTGTTCCCAAGATTCCCGTACTGAGCATTAGCGGTAAAAAAGTGAGCTACGGTAATTTTTTAAAAATTAAGGGCGCTTTGGAGAAATTCAACGACGTGTCGAATGTGAATTTGGGGGACGACCTTGCCCAAATAGCGCTTTTGAATCTTATAGAACAAGAATTTCTAGATGTTTTAATCGATGGCGCTGATAGAAACATTCTTTTCGAATCTGAAAAGATTGTTGATGAAGCAATTGAGCGGACCCCGAATCTTGCTTTAGACAAAGCTTCGGATGAGCTTTACGGGCTTAGCGCCGAGGATTTCAAGCGCCTGGTTTTGTTTCCGCAAGCCAAAAGAGATCTTTTGGACAGGCACTTCCAAGAAAAGGGGCAAGACATTCTCCAGTCTTGGGCATCGCTTTATGGCACAGCATCTATAAAAGTTTACTACCCGGGTTACTATTGGGATACAACGGAGTACACCATAAAGAAAAAATAAGCGGAATTAGTTTAGTGGCAGAATGACTGCTTCCCAAGCAGTAGGTACGAGTTCGATTCTCGTATCCCGCACCAACTTACTCCTTTCTCGACGCCTCCAGGTTCTTTCCCCAAAGCGAACGACAACCGTAACCTCCAACGGGGAATCCTCCGTCACACACGAGGGGCTTACGGTCCGTACCATGGAGGGCGCATCCGGTTTCCGGATTGAGGTGAATACAGTCCTCAATAAGTTCGCAGTCCAGACGTGTGTCTCCTCGCTCTTCGGTTCCTTTTCTCACCCGTAAGTTCTTTTTACCGCCAAGGTCTTTGAACTCGTCCGGTCGCAAACGAAGAACCATCCCCTTCGTGCAGCAAAATTTTGAAGGACATCCGGCACACGTTATTTCTCCGACCTCTTCGGCACTCATTCAAAGGACTAAACAACAAACGGAGCGAAAAAGCAACTCAGCGAAACCAACCGGAAATAATATCCCAGACTGACTTGTTTTCAGGAGCTGCGCTCGTTGAAGCCTGCGCCTGACTTGCGACCAAAACAATCTGCTCTTCGCCCGGTTTTGCGAGCTGATACCGGAGGCGTATTTCTTCTTCTATACCTCGTTCGGTTACTAATTTCGCCAGGGACGTTTCCACAACGCCCTTGCGCTTGTGCAAATTATCAAGGGCGGTAACGGCGTCCGCATGCGCTACCCGCGCGTCTTCCGCCTTTCCGTACATGCGCCAGGCGGCAGCGCCCGCCGTTGTTATTAAAAACCCCAGGAGAATAAGCCCTACCCAGCCCAATATCCGTATGAAAAGTCTTTTCCATTGGAGCGGAGTCATGCGCTTATGGTACTATGCCGTCGTGGCTCGCGTTGCGACCACACTTGGATTTTCTAAAACGGAGTACCGTTAAGAAAATCTCGGCGCGATATGCTGTTCAACAAAAAAACGAAAGGGGTTATTAAGGTCGCCTGGATCGTGCTTTCCGTACTGATTATTATCAGTATGATTCTGCTCTCCTTCCCGGCAATCTTCAATTAACGCTACTTGCCTTCGTCCGGTTTGACCCCAGTACCACAAGCGCTTCGCGCTTGGCTACGGGGCAAGCCATTTTACACTTGAGTCTACTGCTGGTCTGGTTTAACCATCTTCAGAAACACCTCCTGGGGGATGTGCATTTTCTTGTGCTCTCCGCGCCGTTCTTTGCCTTTTTTCTGCTTCTCCAGAAGCTTTTTCTTCCGGGAAACGTCGCCTCCGTAGAGGTACCCCGTCACATCCTTCCTCATGGCGGAAATTGATTCTGACGCCACGATACGCCCGCCCGCCTTTGCCTGAATTTTAACGACGAACATCTGGCGTGGAAGTGTTTTTTTCAGTTTTTCCACGGTAGCGCGTGCCTCCTCTTCAATCCGCCTTTTTGAAACAACACGTGAAAACGCCGGAATAAGTTCCTCCGCAACCAGAACGTCCATGCGCATGACGTCCGCGATGCGCATATCACCGAACTCATATGACAGCGAGGCAAACCCCGAAG
>ERZ1292623.1679-Hain-H51-01um-R1-1679-length-20825-cov-21_pt1 | contig 20825 bp, 25 predicted proteins | sample MGYA00564398_ERZ1292623 | MGnify/ENA primary metagenome ERZ1292623 (study PRJEB36523, sample SAMEA6512633) | groundwater metagenome | collected 2019-01-07 | study: AquaDiva: Metagenomics assemblies of 32 groundwater samples | reverse complement strand
CAATTATTAGACCTTTCTAAAATGTAGCTTTAGTCAAGACAACAATTAGTTAAAATTATTCTTTAGGCAGAAGTCACTTTTTGCTCTGCTGTTTATACATTTCTATCAACTCTTTAACCGTTGTCGCATCCTCGACACGTTTGTCTAAACCCCGAAATGAAACAAGACGAGGAAATCTGAGGGCATAACCTGGCTCCTCTACTTTTTTTCCAGCAGTATGCATTGGAGAACGGGTAATTTCATCAGCCAAAACTTCAATAACAATCTCCGGCTTTATCCAAACAGATGGCTCAATAACAGAATTAGCCCGCGCGGGCTTATGATCCACCTTTATTTTATCTGCTCTTTTGTGAATTTCTCTCCACTCCTCATCAGTCAAACCAGTGCCGATTTTTGACACAGTAACAAATTCATCTTTTTCGCTATCATAAATTCCCACCAACAACGCCCCTGCTCCAAATGCGGTTCTCTTCCCTTTCCCAAAAATATACCCTAAAACCACGCAGTCAATCGTATCCTGCAATTCTCCAGACGAATGCCGTTTTAGTTTTACCCAATTAAAGTTTCTGCCTCCTGCTTCATATAAAGAATCAATTTTTTTTACAACTACTCCCTCCAATCCTTTTGAAATCGCATCATCAAGCATCAGTTGTAGTTTTTTAGGATCGTCCAATATCTCCCCGGGGGAAGGAATAAGTATATCGTTTTTGGCAACTGTTTTTCTTAATATTCCCATCCTTTCAACAAGAGGCGTATCTATAAGCGCCTTCCCATCTGCATACAAGATATCAAATACAAATGCTCTAAGAGGAAGTGCTTTTGCCATCTCCAATACATTGTGCTTGCGGCGCCTCTTGGTTGTCTCCTGAAACGGCAGAAATTCTTCTGATTCCCTTTGATAAGCCAAAGCCTCTGTATCTAAAATGGCAGTTTTTGCTTTTACTTGTTTTAATGTTCCTTCAATTAACTCTGGAAACATATTTGTCATATTCTCTAAATTCCTTGAGAACATAGAAACCCTATCGTGATCTTTATGAATTTGAACGCGAAACCCGTCGTATTTCGGCGTTGCATGAACTCTTTCTCCCATTTTTTCAAACACTTTTTCAGGATTTGGTAAACGTTCGCACAGTTCTGACCTAATCGGTCGTCCAACTGTAATATTTAATTTTGCAGCAACCTCAAGTCCTCCGCTCAATAATGTTCTTGCTATTAAACCCAAGTCTGATGTTTCGTTATATGCTTTCTCCAAAAGTTTTCGTTTCGCCCTATCGTCTAGTATTCCAAGCGCCAACCCGTCTAGAATTGTGGGATCTCCAATCCCAAGACGTGTATTTCCTAAAGGAATTCTAACCAGATGCTTTGCAGACATTGAATCTAGTTTTTTTAAAAGTTCTGACAACAAAGTTTGCCTTTTGTTAACCGTTCCCTCGCCCGATGTTCTTGCTATTTTTACCAGAATATCAAATACTTCGCTTACCGTTAACTTTGAACTTTGAGCTTTGTCCGCCAGAGGCGGATCCGCCTCTGGCGGAAACTTTGAGCTTAGCTGCTCTACAGCTAACCCCATATCACCAAGCTTGCTGTATAGTTTTAATACTTTTTCTTTTGTCGAACCATACGTTCTGCCAATTGACTCCGCAACTGTTTTTTCTGCCATGCCAATCTCTATAGGTTCAAAAAACGGCGCAATTCTGCCTTGAGTAAGATAAATAATTTTGTCTATTTCATCTTTCGATGAATGTTTGAAAAGATCCGCAAGAATATCAATAAGAGCAAGTCTTGACGAAGTTGCCTCTAGTTTTTCAAAATAGGAAGAAAGAATTGAAAATGTCACAACTTAATTGTATCACAATAGTTTTTGGAGTATAATTGGATATATGGACGCTGTGCCTAAAGAAAATTCAGATATTTTACAGAAAGAAATAGTTGTTCCAAAAGATGTTGCTAAGGCGTTAGGAAGAGGTCTAAGGCAAAGGATTTATAGCTCAATAAAAGATATTACTTCAACCATCAATAATCTGGATGCTAATCCAGAACTCAATGAAAAACGGATAACAATTATCAAGAAAAATATCAAAAGAATAACTGATATATTAAATGGCCTTGAAAAAGCAAAAGAAGTTAGAATAGTACCTCTTGAAGTCGGCAGTGATTTTAAGTTTTCAGAAGAAACCGAAGAAGAAACGCCCACGCCAGGGGAGGTAATAATGGACGAAAGTATCACTCGGAAATTTATCGACGCTCTATCTCATACTATCAGAAATCCCCTAAATTTAGTTTTAGGACAAGCGGAGACGATTCAGGCAGAAGAAATATATAGCGCGTCAATGCAAATTACAGAAATAATGAATTCGTTTACAGATGCACGCAGCATAAAGATGGTAACAGATACTCAGGGCAATACAACAATTACGCCAATTCGTGCTTCTTCCTAAGCCATTACATACCTTGCGCCTTTGGTTACTCCATGTTTTTTGATGATACCATTTTGGACTAATACTTTCAACTCATTTAAAATTGTATCCTCCGAAACCATTGGAAACAATTGACTAAAAGCTTTATTTTGCAAATAGCCAGTTTTTTGGATATACTCTATAATCTTAAGTTGGCGATCCGTTAGCATTAAAGGTTTACCACCAAGTTTCTCTTTTAAGTTTGCATCAACAGAAATTTTTTCAACTCTCTCTTTTATTTTAGAGAGTTCAATAGACAGCCCCTCTGTAAAATATTCAAGCCACTGCGTTTTGTCGCCTTTATTTTTTTCTACACTTTGGAGAGCATAATAGTAACGAGCTGCATCACTGTCAAAATATTCTTCCAGCGAAAAAAACTTTCTGATGTCGTATCCTTCCAAAAACAACATTAATGTTGATAATGCTCTTGCAACTCGTCCATTACCATCCAAAAATGGATGAATTCTTACTAATTCATAATGAACAATTCCGCTCTTCAAAACTGCGTGAATATCTTGTTTATCTTTGCTATTTATAAATGCCAAAATATCCCTAATTTGGTATGGAATAGCAAGCGCCATAGGAGGCCTAAAAGAAACTTCTCCGGTAACGCTATTCTTTACAACAACCTGAGTCTTTCTGTAGATGCCACACTTTTCTTCTAACAAAATCTTTTGAACCGTTATTCTATGTAGATTTTTTATCACTTCTTCGTCAATTTTTAACTTTTCACTTTGTCCTCCAGAGGCGGATCCGCCTCTGGCGGAAACTTTAAACTCGCTAATAAGCTCCATTGCCTTTCTGTAATTAATAACCTCTTGAATATCCCGTTCCCTTGCCACAACTTCCTCGCCCATTAATACTTTTTCTGCCTGAGTAAGATTTAATTCGTTACCCTCGATATGAGTTCCATGATGAACAGTTCTAGCCAATGCATCATCTCGAAATTGCTTTTCGTAGTAAGGCAATAATGGCGCATGATCTATGACTTCTTTACTGGCTTCGATTATGCCTATATTTTTAAGTATCTTGTTTGTGATTGTAAACTTGGGAGAATACATAGATAGTATTATACCAATGATGGCAGAGACTTTACAAACGACAAATGCGTGCACTAAGAAGAAGTTGCGAAGAATTTTTACTCGCAAGAATTTCTATTTTACGGCTCATAGCAGTCAATACGCAAATCTTTTGCTCGAAGGTTTAGTCTTCTGTCTTTGGTTATAATCGTATATGAATTTGCCTTGGCTGTAGCAAGCAGCAGACTGTCGGTAAAACTAATATAATGGGTGTGCCCAAACCGTTTGTAGAAATCAAAAGCAGTTTTAACAACCGATATAGACGGAGAAACAAGTGTACACTCTTCTATTATACGTTCTATGTATTTGCTTGTAACTTCTCGTATTGCTTTTCTTTCTTCCTTGTTCATCTGGTCTTGGTAACGCGATGGTACGACTTGCACCATATATAGCTCAAACTCATTAAGGATAAAATCAGAAATAACTCGTTTTATAAGGGGAACTTGTTTATAAAACGCTTGGTACTGTAACGTAAGCTCATCTTGCTCATATTTAACTAGAATTTCAGAAACAAGAATATTAGAATCAACAATAAACATATATGGGGATTAAAATTACCAGTCTTTCAAGGCTGCAAAATCTTTATCCAATTCCCCTGTGTTAATTTTTACGCCTTTTGGTAATTTCACCCGTTTAGCCAAACTTTCTACAAACGTATTAAACTCTTGCAATTCCTTTTTGTCTCCTGCTCTCATACTATCAATACGCTTTTTTACTAACTCGTCTACTATTTGCGCTTTGGGTTTTTCCATTTTAGACGCAATCGCCTGCAAGTTTTGATAGGTGTTGTTTTGGATACTAATAGTTTTATACATATCTAAATTCTTCCGGTATTCCTTACAATATACTATATGTTATAGTGTATGTCAAGCGGCAAATTCGTAATTATTCAGTTCTTACCAATGAAGCTGTCATTTCGAGCGTAGCGAGAAATCCCCAGGGGATTCTCACGGCTACTTCGTAGCCTCAGAATGACATTCTGTTGGGAACAACTGAATACTTACGCAAATTCACAATTTAAAGCAATTTTTATCACTTAAGAAGCAGTTACGAAGAATTTTTGCTTGCTTGCCTCGCCGAAGTTCGGCGAAGCCGAACGAAGGCGGGATTTCTTTAAGACTCACCTTTTAATAACTATCATCTTATTGCAAGCTTCTTAAATACTGCAAAAATCTTCCAGGCGTCATAACTATTATATTGAAATCGTTTTTGATTTTATTTAATTTAAAATCTTTAATATTATATGAAATCAAAAATCTTGCTTTAGCAGCTTTTGCTCCTGCAACAACGTGAGCATCATCTATGTCATGCACATATTCTCTATACTGATCTTTAATATTAGAAATTGTTTCTTTAAGCATAACTGTTTTAAGTCTTTCTTTTACGAGAACATTTAGCCCCTCTTCCTCAATGTGTAATTTCTTAACTACCATTTGTAATTCTTTAAATGATATATTGGAAATAAAAAGTGTTATATCCCCAGTATGAAGCAGAAGATACGATGCGCCAGAGCGAGAGATGAGTGAAGAAATAATTACATCGGAGTCTAGGAAGACTATCATGTGCTTACGTCAATTTGGCCCTTACCGTATCGATTTCTTTTTGTATGTTGGAAAGCTTTCTTCTATCCTTTTTCTCGGCTTTATACAAGTCATAATCTAAACCCGCAAAGACAAATGAAAGAGATTGTGCTGGAATTCTGTATACCTTGCCAATTTTTTTAGCCACAATCTCTCCTCTGCCAATGAGCCCATACACTGTATTTTTACTAAGCTGTAACATAGCAGCTACTTGTTCTGGAGTATATATTTTGTTGGTATTTATTGGATTAAACATGATTATTTTATACCAAACACAACAAAACATGTCAATAGTGGATTTAGGCGAAGAATTTTTGTTTGCTTGCCTCGCCGAAGTTCGGCGAAGCCGAACGAAGGCGGGATTTCTTTTATAGTAACTCTAAATCCATCTCGTAATAAGCTTTTTTACTCCCCATACAATCGTAATTCCTACCAACAAAAATATAAAGTATTTAATAATAAACTCCACTATGTGAATACCAAAAAAATAAGCGATTGTGCCCCAAACAAGGCTCCAAAAGCTCTGGGCAACAATGCTAAGAATCAAAAATTGCTTAAAATTCATATTTAATACCCCTGCTGCCGTAGAGAGTAAAGAAGCACTGCCTGGAAAAAAATATCCCCAAAGAATTGTTCGAAGCCCATGCCTTCTAAGCTTTTCTTTACCAACCTCGATGCCCTTTACAAGTCCTAAAAATGATAGGACATTATACCATCCATATTTGCCTAAAAAATAATTAATGGTATACCCAACAATTAATCCACTCGTCCCCAACATAAATACTATTGGATACGCGACTACTCCAAGCCTGGAGAGTGCAGCGCCAATAAGAAGAACAACAGAGCCTGGAACAAATAAACCGACCAAAAAGATCGATTCTAAAACTCCGCCAAAAAATATTAAAGGGTATCCAACATTTGCGTAAACACCTTGTATTACACTAAGAAAAGAGGGGGTATTAGAAAATTTGCTTCTTATAAATATAGCAGTAACAACATAAAATATAAATAATCCTATGGGGACGACAACTTTGGCAATTTTTAACATAATTAATATAACAACCTTTTCATTATTTTTGGAATCTCATTCGTTAAATCCGAAGCGTTAAAATAAGGACCAACGTTTTGGTACAAGAAGTCTCCTGCTTTTTTGTTTATAAAACTACCAGCACAAGCCGAAAGAAATGCCTCATTTTTGCAATAAATGGAAGCGGTGAGTCCTGCCAAAACATCTCCAGTTCCTCCCTTTGTCATCCCCGCATTTCCCCCTTTTATCTTAGCACATTGAGTAGAATTACAAACAGTATCTATAGCTCCCTTTAATAAAATCGTGCAGTTATATTTTTTAGCCATTTCAGCAACTAAACTATGTCTGTCATCCTGAGGAGCGAAGCCAGGTTCCAGACGGTACCTGGCGAAGCGACGTGAGGATCCCATCCGCTGTACAGAAACCTCAGGGGATTCCTCGCCCTGCTTAGCAGGGCTCGGAATGACAGTATGAAACAGTGTCTCAAGCTCTTTCTGATGTGGAGTAAGTATTGCATCTTTTGGAATAAATGATGGATCAATGGTCTGTAGGCTTCCTCCATCAATCACCCACTTTTTGTGAGTATATTTTTTTAATAAAGATTCTGTTAATGCTTTCGTATCATCATCTCCTTCTTCTTGTCCTTCCAAACGAGGAAGTCCTGGTCCAATAAGCACACAGTCTGCCTCTTGAATATAATCTTCAATATGATCTCTGCGAACCACAATTCCATCCCGAAATTCTTCTTTTGCTTTTTGTACGATTTGGTTATTTTCATCAACCGATGAGTAGTAAACCATATCAACAATCCTAGATGCCACTTTAAGAGCCCACAAAGATGCAGCATGGAAAAGCTTAGACCCTCCAATAATCATTAGCTTCCCATTTTGTCCTTTATGAGAATATACCGGCGGTTTGTATAATTTGCTTAATAAATTAGGATTAAATTGTTCCATTATTACTCGTTCTAGGTAATTCTATCACATTCATATCTTTTAACTGACTCTTTGGGATAAACTCCCTATGGGTTGTTGTTATAATTGTCTGCCTTTGCCCTCCATAACTCTGAGCTTGTCGAATGGGGCGAAGTAGGGTGTTTTCTAAAACCAAATCTATATGCTCCTCGTCCAATTCCGACAATATATCATCTAAAAGAAGTAAAGACGTTTCTTCCAATACTTCTTTTAGGAAACTTAGCTCTATTATTTTAAGCTGAAGAATTGCCAATCTTTGTTGTCCACGGGAACCAAAAGTTTTCATATCGTAATAGGACTTTTTTTCTTTCATTTCAATTCTAAAATCGTCTCTATGCGGACCAACAAGAGTTACCCCCGAAGCAAGTTCTGCATCTTTATATTGCAAAAGTCGCTCTTTGGAAATAATGCTTGGTTCATAAACCGCTTTAAAGTCAAAAATATCTTTAATGGACTCATTAACAAATTCTAAAAACTTTTCTCGAGTGCGAGTTAAAGTATTACCATTTATAATAAGAGTGTTATCCCAATATTCAAATTGCGCATCAATCTTTCTTCCCAGTTTTTTTGCATTCTCCAATAATTTATTTCTACTTCTTAAACCTTTCTCATATAATAACAATGCTCTTCTGTAATTGGAGCTTGATTGTTCCAAAACAAAATCTAAATAATTCCGTCTTATTCCGGGGCTTGCTGTTACAAGCTCTAAATCAGACGGAGCAAACAAAACTGCTGGTAAATTTCCTACAAAATTAACCCTTTGCTTAGCCACGCCATTCACAAGATATCTTTTCATAAATCTTTCTTCTTTCCAAGCAAAGATTATTTCAAGACTATTACCTCTGATACGTGCTATATCACAACCAAAAGAAATTACATCTCGATCTGCCCCCTTAAAACTCTTTCCAGTTGATAAGAAAAAAATTGCCTCAATTAAATTTGTTTTTCCAGCGGTATTGGGACCAACTATTAAAGTAGTATTTGCACTAAAAGTAAATTCTTGTTTTCTATAGTTTCGGAAGTTTTGGAGGTGAATACTTTTTAAGATCATTGTTCGTTTGTCATCCTGAATTTATTTCAGGATCTCGTTTGGTTGAGATTCCGAAACAAGTCGGAATGACAATGAATGATTACTCTATTATCGTTCCCGCAAACTTTTCCCCATTTATTGCTTTTTCTGCATTTTTAAGATCGTGTCCATCAAGATAAAAAATGCGAGTGCCAAGTTCTGAGGCGAGTTTTGCTGCAATTGGATCAAATGGTTCATGTTGGCCTGGTTTCCATTCATTCCCTACTATAACACGATAGTCTTTCCAAGAAATCTTTTGAAATGGTTTGGCATCTTTATAAATATTTGGGTCTTTATCATACACATGATCAGTATTACTCATCTTGATAATAGTTTTAATGTTATAATCTTGTGCCAAAATAACTGCATCATAATCTGTGGACCAACCAGGCTTCCATCCGGCGGCAATAACAATAGGCTTATCGGGTTTCTGAATAAATTCATACTTTTTAATAATGTGGGAGTGAGCTAAGTCTCTAAATATGGTTCGAAAGAGGTGAGCATTAAGTCTGGTCGCGTGTATGCCCAACCAATCTAAGTCTTCCTTCGGCAATTCGTGCCCTGTAATTTCCGCCCCAGCGTCTCGATAATGTCGGGATAATTTTCCTCCGCCAATAAGAATAAAAAACCGCCTTTTTTTTTCCTCCACCTGCTTACGTATAAAAGCGTAGAAGCTCTTGATGTAATTTATATCAAGTCCGCTGTTTGGAACAATTAAAGATCCCCCAAGTTTTAAAACAACTGTCTCTTTATACCCGTTTTTAGCCATAAAGATTAGAACTTAGTTTAGATATTAACATAGAAGAAACAAAAAAATCAATAAGTGCTGCCTCGATGAGTTTTTTGTACGAATTTCTATCTCGCGTCCAACCAGAGAGTATAACAAGATTTTCTTTTTTTATTATTTCTGACACTTCTCGCAAAAATAGGTTCCCCTGCCGCCGAGTCGTATTTTTTTAATTTCTGAACCACACCGCTTGCACTTCTCACTCTCTCTGCCATAAACTAAGAAATGGTTTTGATATCCGCCTTCTTGCCCTAAAACATTTACGAAACTTAGCTCGCTTGCTCCTCCACTTTCCAAACCCTTTTTCAAAACTTTAAGAATCGAGTCAAAAAGTCTTTTTGCTTCCTCCGGTGTAATCTGCTTTGCAGATCGCCTTGGATCAATTTTTGCCTCAAATAAAGCGTCATTTGCATAAATATTCCCAACCCCGCTCATCTTTTTCTGGTCCATAAGAAGTGGTTTTATGGAAGAACTCGAGGAAGAAACGATATTGTTAAATTGTTTCATTGTTAAATTGTTAAGGAACTCGGGGCCGAGGTCTTTGAAAAAAGGTAAATTCTTAACCTCGTCTGTTTTAACAATCTTAATCCATCCAAACTGTCTCAAATCGTTGTAGTACAAATATGCGTTCTTACCGTTCCCATCTTTTGAATTTTGCTTGCCCCTCGAAGCCCCGCTTAGCGGGGCGAAGTGGGGAGATTTGAGCTTAAATATTACGTGGGTGAACTTATTCGGCAATTCCCCACCGATTTTTCCCTTTGATACATTTGATACTTTTGATACTTCCGATCCCCTATATATAAGCTGTCCTGTTAGTTTAATATGAATTGCCAAAGAATAACCATTATCTAAATCTATCACCAATCCCTTCCCAAACCTTTTTACATCAACTACTTTCCCGCCAATAATATTTTTCGTATCACCACTAATAATCTTCGGAAGCCTCACCTCAACATCCTCAATCGTCTTCCCAACAATGTATCTTTGTAAACCCAACCTGATTGTCTCTACCTCCGGTAATTCTGGCATAGTTTTTGTTAAGGAATTATTTTTCTAATATACTCTTCTACTTGCTTTTCCAAAAAAGACTTTATTTCTTTTTCTGTATAAGATTCTTTAATAAAAGCTGTTATAGCTATATCAAGCTCGTCAAAATATACAAGTTGTTCAAGAAACAGCTTTTCTGAAAACATACCTGCAAACTTTTTCTCTGCAAGAGTAATAAGAGTATCGACTGAATAAAGATTCTTTCTCAATAAAAAGAAGAGGTCAACATAATCTCTCCATGCTCCCCGCTTGCCGATTGTCATTGCTTTGTTGGCCGCTAAATCATCAAGATGAAAAAGTGGAATAGAATCAGTTTCAATAACCTTTTTCAATGGTTTATAAGGATGACATACAAAAGTAATCTCGACACTTGTAGGCGTTACTAGAGTAATTTGATCCCGTGTTTGGACTCGAATTACTACATCTTTTCCAAAAATATCGTAAGCCATCTTATCGGTATTTCTTGGAATAGGTTTTTCAGAAAAACAATCAAAATCATAGGAGAGACGATGCCCTATTTGAAGCATAATAGCAGTTCCGCCGGCAAGTACAAAAGTACGACTGAAATGCTTTAGCAGCTTAAATGCCTTTTGTCGCTCTGGGTCGAGTATATCCAGATATGGAAGTAACATAATCTTGCTCATCAAGTATTTTGTCCTTAAGACGCAGTATAAAGTTTTTGATAAAATAATACACTTCTTTTGGATATTGTTTGCTCGGTTTTGTTAAAAATTCTCTTACAACCTCTCTTTTTGAGTAGGTATCGAACAACCACTTTATCTCATCTAAAGTCCCATATATAAGAATTTGATTTATGATATAACCCTTATTCTTTTCTTTATCCAAAAGCTCTACATTTGTTGACCACAAAATTGGCTGGAGTTTTTTGGGAATTGAGGTAACAGTACTTCTCATAAGACAATTCAATTATACCATTAATTTTTCTTATCTTGCTCATCAAAAACACTTCCTCCAACAACCGCTCCTTTTTGTCTTTGCTTTTCAAATGCAATTTTTAGCTATGATTCTGTCTGCGGCCTGCCCTTCTGCCCTGTTTCTTTCATGTATTGACAAATAGCGCAATCATCAAAATAAATAATTCGTGTCTTTAAATTTTTTTTGCCTTTTTGTTTTCTTTTTAGTACCCACACCGATATGATATCATAAATTATCCCAATAATGATTTAGGCATTTAACTTTATCCTCCGACCGCTGAAAATAATTAAATTATTGGCGGATGAAAACCAACGTTCATTCTCATTCAAGAAGAGAGCAAACAATACGCTCACTTATTAGCAAACCGGTGAAGGACTGAGGAGGCAAGGGTCTGATATGGTATCCCCTCTTTTGCTGCTTTGGCCTTAAGTTTAGCAACTACTCTTTCTGAGACACGAAGATTAATGTTTCTTGTTTTATTAAGAGTATTCCTGGCAATCTGCATTAACTCTTTTTTTCGTTTAGCGAAGTCTTTAACAGACTTCCATTCGCCTCTTTCTATCTCTTCTAAAATTTGCTTTTCCTCGTCATCTAGTTCATAGTATTTCATTTTTAATCTCTTCGTCCAGGTAAGCAAGCACGTCTTGTCTTGTTTTGAAGGATACTACTCTTCCCGCTTTTACATCTTTTTCTGATTTTTCTAAGGATTCTAATAAATGCGCACTGGGTGTTTCTGAATCTGCGCTAAAGAAGACGGATTTTGTCCGTATAAATTGTTTGAGAAACGCTTTGATTATAACGCTTAAAGGCATACCAAGCGAGTTAGCAGTTTCCATTGCTTCTCTTTTTGTCTTAGGATCAATTTTGTGGTAACTACTGTATAATTCATGTTTATCTACAGCTTATACAATGATATACCAATTTGTCAAATTTTGCCTTTGACATTTAACTATCCTACGCGATCGCTACATTTAGTTAAATCGCCGATTATCTAATTTCTCTGCCAAAAAATACTCTACTCCCCATAATCGCTGCCGCGATAGTCGCAAGGCCAATAAAAACAAATGTCCCGGGTAAACTAATTTTATCCGCAATAAAACCTATAAATAAAACCGGAATTGGCGTTATAATGGCAATCATTATATCCAGAAAAGAAAAAATGCGTCCTTGCATCGCAAGACTCGAGCTTGTTTGTAAAAGATTTCGGGATTGAACAGAAATAATTAGTACCAAGATACCGGTTATAAAAGCAGCAACAGAAGTAAAAGCCCTAATAAAAAAAATGCCAATACTCCCCTTACCCAAAACCGGCAATACTCCTAAAAGAAAAAACAATACACCTATTCCCAAAACCGCCCTAGATATTGATATTCTATAGCTATACTTTTCTTGAATCTTTTTTAGCATTGTTAAACCAAATATCAAACCAAAAATCAAAGGCAGCATTAAAACAACACCGACTGATGTTAGAGGCAAATTCAAGAAGCGCCGAACATATTCCAGAAATACCACGCTTAGAATACCGAGATTTAACTCAACAAATATCAAAAGAAGAATTGGTAGAGAAACTTTTTGGTTTGATCTTACTTCCCTAACCGTTTGCCAAAGCAAAAGAAATGTTTTTTTAAAAATAGTGCCTTGTGGTAGTTCTGGCTTTAAGCCTTTAATATCTTTAAACCCAAGAAGCAAAATAAAACCAATAACAACAAAAACGCTGCTTAACAAAAATGGCGCAAGCTCTCCACTACTCTCTAATCCCCCAAAAATCTCAATAATTGGACTTGCAATACTATAACCCAAAATTACCGAACCCATAAGAGTAAAAAGAAAAAGCGCATTGGCAAAGCTCAGTGTTTCTCTACCAACTATTAAAGGTATCGTTGCTGCCTGAGCTGGAATAAAAAATCGAGCTGTAGATGAAGTAAGAAATGCAATAATTGCAAAAGTAATTAACTTATTGCCTGAAAATGCGTAAAACAAAAACAAAAAAGCAAGAAGAATATCTGAAATTAACATTAGCCTTTTACGATTAACCATATCAACTATTGGGCCTGCTATTAAGCCAAAAACAAAAGCAGGAAGCGTAAGTGACGCAAAAAAAAGTGATTGAACAAACGGAGAGTGCGTGCGATCAGCCAAAATCAGAAGAATAGTGTAATTGCATAGATTAAAACCAACCTGCATAAACACTTGGTTTAGCCAAAGTCTTAGGAACTGCCCGTTTTTAAAAATGGGTGGTACTTTAAATATCGTCATATTAATTTTACGCCCATATAATCAAGTCGGAGCAGTATTAAAAATAAAACAATACCTAAAGTGGCCAAAACAGCTTCTTTTGTAAGTCTTTTATGCTTTGCGATATTAAGTGTCAAAACTATATAAAAAAGACTAATTAGACTTGTTACGCTAAACATATATAAAGCGTGCCAAATACCCAAAAAATTCCATTGCCAAGGAGCGGGCATTGTCCAATTAACTAGGCCTTGAAGCGCTTGGGTAATATGAAAATACAATGTTACTAAAAGTCCACAAAATAAAGACAACCCAATTTTTAATCTGCTTATATACTCCTTGTTTTTAATTAAGCTTGAGGCAATTAGCATATTACAAATCGGCAAAATAATTCCATCGCCAAGAATTGACGATACAAACATTAAAGAGCTTCGAAACTGTATTACCAAAGGCGAATTGATTGCTAAAAGATAAAGATTCAGGATTGCCCCAGCCCCAAAACCAAAGAAAAAAGTCGCGAATCCAGTTATTGCAATAAATTGTTTTTTATTGTAGCTCTTAATATTCACATTAAATCCTCAAGAAAACCCTTTACTTCTCTATAAATAAATTACGATAAATATGCTTTAACCAAAGAATACTCCTTTTATCAAGAGTTGATGTTTCACTTGTACCGCTAAGAACATGCATTCTCATACTGCCAATCCATCCAAAAAACAAGCGATAGAAGATGAATGAAAAATTGACAAGTCTATCAATCGAACTATTTTTACTTACCTTCTGGAATACGATCAACGTATCGATAAGTCTAGGATTTTTTATCTTTGTCGATATCAATAACATAAGTGTAGTTATCGCCATTACACCAAGGGAATGCCATGCATCATGAAAGGCAACAGTGCCATTTTGAATCAATTTTGGAAACCATAATTCATAATCTAATTTAACATGACTAAAATGATGTGATCCGTCAATAAAGAGAAAATCAACTGGTCTTTTAAAAGTAATCGCTGCTTTTTCCGAAGTCTTTCTTATAGGTATAATAGAATTTTCTATTCCCGCGTTTTTGATGTTTGAAAGAAAAATGTTATAAGTGTCATATTCATCAGAATTACCTGACCACTTCTTGTGCTCAGTTGTATCTTTATGAGGGTCAATTGCATATACTTTTCCGCCTTCCCCATCTTTTACGCCAATTCCCAAACAAACAGTGGATTTTCCTTTCCAAGAACCGATTTCAACAATGGCATACTTTTTTGAAGACTTTTTTGCCTGTTTATACAAAAATGTCCCCTCGTTTTGAGTTAGCCACCCGGGAATCTTTGAAATATCTTTCCTAAAATTAAACATATTTTTCCACAAACTCTTTAATCTCCCTTTTAAACCTCTCCTTACTAAACTTTTCTGCTTGATTTATGCAATCTGCTGAGTTAATTGTTAAATTGTTGAATTGTTTTATTGCTGCAATTAAACTCTCAATGGTTAATTCATCAAAAAATAATCCGGTTTTACCTTGAATAACCGATTCTACCACCCCTCCTGATTTATATGCAATAACTGGCGTTCCACACATCATTGCCTCAACTGGCGTTATTCCAAAATCCTCATCCTCTGAGGCGAAAATATACGCTTTCGCATTTCTCATTAATTCCAATTTCTCTTCGTCCCTTATCTCTCCAAGAAATTCTATATTTGAACTCGTCATTCTGGCTTGTCCAGAATCGCTCTGAACGATTGGAGATTCTGGATGCACCTTCGGCTTACCAGAATGACGACTCTGTGTGTCAATTTCTTCTCCCCATCCCCCAAATCCCTTCCCAAACACCTTAAGCGGTACTCCTAGTTCTCGACACGCTCGAACAATAAGATCAATATGCTTTGGCCGAGCCAAACGGCCTCCAGCGAGAAAGTAGCTTGTATTATGTAGTATGTATTTTGTATGCTTCTTATACTTACTACCTGATACATGATACATACTACTATCAACATCGACAGGAGGGTATACGACAACCGAATCTCTCCTATAAAACTTTTTAATTCTTTCTCTAACATTCTGAGAATTAGCAATAAAATAATCTACGTTTTGTGAAGACTTAAAATCAACAAGCCTTAAAAAGTGATTTGCAATCCCCCCAATCACCTTAAATATCAAATTCTTTTTCCATTCCCTCGCTGTTGCAAAACCATAAAGATAGCGAGGAGGAGTATGACAGTAACAAATATGAATAGCCCATTTTCTTTTTGTCATTGCGAGACCACGAAGTGGCGAAGCAATCCCTTGCTCAGTATAAGATTGCCGCGTCGCTCGTTCCTCGCTCCTCGCAATGACAATGTTTTTTTTCGTCTCTACCATATCCGGAAAATATGCTCCGGTGGCGGATACAATTACCACATCAAAATTTGATAAATCAAATATTTTGAACATAAATGGTGCTATGATGCGAAATGGGCTTATAAGTTTTTCTTTCAATGGTATGTTTTGTAAAAAAGACGTTCTAATATCCCAACCTTTGAATCTTTCTTTGTGTGGTCCTAAAAAGTCAGGAAGATATACAGTCGTATAAACAGGCGCTTCAGGCCAAATCTCATGCAACGCCTCCAGCACTCGTTCAGCACCTCCATACTCTTTAATATAATCATGAACTAAAGCTATTTTCATTTATTCTGATTATACTGTTTCACCTTGCCTTTTACCATCTATTGACAAAGGGGCAATTAAGAGGATGCTGTGAATGCAATGAGCAAGGCAAAAGGAATTCCGCAGTCTGGCAAATTAACCCTTCTTCCCCCCTCGGAAATCCCACAGTTGTAAGACTTCACTTTACGCTTCTAAGTCTCTCCAAAAGCCACATGCGGGCAAGGGTTGTTGGACCAACACCCATATTAAGTGCATGTCGACGCAATACTTCTAAGCTCTTCTCGCTGAAACGAATAGTCAAAGTCCGACTTTTTCTTGCTGAATGAAAACCCACCAGAGTTCTATCATCTATCTTGTCAACCATAGAATGCGTATCCCAAAAATCCGCCTCCTCTCCCAATGTTCTAAACGGAGGAATCGGCGCAATGGTTCCCTTTTTGACTTTTTTAATTTTTATTTTGTTTTCTTTCGTTCTCATCCTCGTATCCATTTCTTAAGATAAAAGCACTGCATTGTCTTACAGTTGTCAATAGCATTTTTCTTATGTTTTTACCAAATTTTGTGTGATATAATCATCAAATATTATGAGCTTAAAAAATGCAAAGATAGGCTCAAACGCACTAGAGATGGCAACCCTTGCTGCTGGGTGTTTTTGGTGTACGGAGGCGATTTTTAAAAGATTAAAAGGAGTTGTGGATGTAGTTCCTGGATATTCTGGCGGGCAAACCAAAAACCCAAGTTATGACGAAGTTTGTTCTGGTACAACCGGTCACGCCGAGGCAATCCAAATTACTTTTGACCCAACTGTTATTTCCTACGACAAAATTCTAGATGTATTCTGGCATTTGCATGATCCTACAACTCCAAATCAGCAAGGTGCTGATATTGGCCCGCAATACCGCTCGGCAATTTTTTATCATTCTGCAAAGCAGAAAGAAATAGCTACTGAACTAAAAAATAAATTAGGTAAATCTGGAACGTACAGTAAGCCGATTGTAACCCAAATAGTTCCATTCTCTAACTTTTATAAAGCAGAAGATTATCATTTAAACTATTACGACAGAAATAAATCCGCTCCTTATTGCCAAATAGCAATAGACCCCAAAATCCAAAAACTCATGGCAAATTATAAGCAAGATGTAAAAGAAGAATACAAAACCTCAATCACCTAAATAATCCCTAAGTTTATTTCCCCTAGATGGGTGGCGGAGTTTACGAAGAGCCTTTGCTTCGATTTGGCGAATACGCTCACGCGTTACCAGAAACATTTTTCCAACCTCTTCAAGTGTTTTTGGCTTACCATCTTTAAGACCAAATCTTTCCTCTAAAACTCTACGTTCTCTATCCGACAAAGTAAGTAGCACTTGCTCCATTTGTTCTTTAAGAAGCTCCCGAGATGCCGAATCAAAAAGAGTCGGCGCAGAGACATCGTGTATAAAATCTCCAAGACGGCTATCTTCTTCGTCTCCAACTGGGGTCTCCAAACTTGCTGGCTCCTGAGAAATTTTTATAATCTCACGTGCTTTATCTGGTTCGATTCCCAAAACTTTCGCAACTTCGTCTGGTGTTGGTTCGCGACCCAACTCCTGCATTAGTTTTCGGGATGTACGCAGGAACCTATTGATATTCTCAACCATGTGCACTGGAATCCTAATTGTGCGAGCCTGATCTGCAATTGCTCTTGTTATAGACTGTCTAATCCACCAAGTGGCGTATGTTGAAAACTTGTAGCCGCGTCTCCAATCATATTTTTCTACAGCCCTAATTAATCCTTGGTTTCCCTCTTGAATTAAATCAAGAAGTGTCAGCCCCCGACCTACGTATTTTTTAGCAATCGAAACCACTAATCTAAGGTTTGAAGTGGTTAATGTTTTACTTGCCTCTTTATCGCCTTTTTCAACTCTTTTTGCTAAAGAGATTTCTTGTTCGAAATTAAGTAAAGGAATCCTACCAATTTCTTTAAGATACATTCTTACTGGATCCGAAACTGTTCCCTCAGCCAAAACAGTTAATGCCTCAAGTTCCTTCTCCAAAGCCTCTATTGGCCTTTGACTATCTATATCCTTAGCAACAGATTCAAATACATCTACCTCTGCGTTTAGCAACTTGTTATAAAGCTGATCTAGTTCTACAATGTGTGCCTCAGGCTTTGGGAAGATCGACAAAATTTCGTCTTGGGTTATGTATCCTCTTTCTTTGGCAGATAACACAATTTCTGCTAGTATATTTGGCGCTTTTTGTCTCATCGGATCGTATTTTATCACACTTATCCTTTGGACAAAAGACTTATAAGAAGGGAGAGTTCTTTCTCAAGACTTTCTTTTTTCCTGCTATTTTGGTCTTTTTCCTCATTTTTTAAGTTTTGAGCAATAAGTTGTATTTTGTTTCTTAAAAATAATGCTCTTAATTCTCTTGCTATTTTTTCTACCTCTTCTTTAATTTTAATATTATTGGCAAACTTGGGAAGAGGGAATAAAAAACACGTATCAAAAGCTTGTACTAACTCTTGGGGCAAAAGGGCTAAAAACTTACTATTATTAAATCTTTCCTGTTTTTCAAAATAACGAATAATATGCATAATAATTTTTTGAAAAGGAAGTACTTCAAATTCATAATCTTCAAGAATTTTTTTTGCTTTTTCTAAGGCTTCTTTTGGGTTTTCGTTTTGAATAATTAAAGCCAAAAGATACTCCTCTAAGACCTCTTTCCTTGATCTTTTATGCTTTTTCTCAAAAACTATATCTTTATTTACTATTTCCTTCTTGGCAATCCTTTCTAATTCGCGAGTCAGGCTTTCATAGGAAGTCTCAAGCGCAAAGCTTAGCTTTTTTAAATAATGCTCTTTAACAATTTCGTTCTCGATATTATGAACAATTTGCAATAATTCGTTACTTATTTGCCTTTTACCATCAATTGAATTTTTATTAAACAAGGCAAAAGTATGATCAAAAATATAATCATAAACAGGAAAGCTTATTTTTACAGCTTTTTTAAATGCAAAAGGGTCATTCTTTATAGCCTCGTCTGCATCTTTACCATTTGTAATTATAACTGCCGAAATGGAAAACCCTTTTTTTTCTAAAACGGATACGCTTCTTTTTGTTGCTTCATAACCTGCTAGATCTTGGTCAAAACAAAGATTAACGTTCTTCGTAAAACGCGACAAAAGATTTACCTGATCCTCAGTTAAAGCAGTGCCTTTTATTGCTATTGCATTTTTAAAACCAAGACTATATAAAGAAATAGCATCAAATTCTCCTTCAACAACAATTGCTCGATCTTGCTTTTTTATCTCATCTTTTGCCATATTTAATCCAAAAAACATGCTTCCTTTATGGTAAACTGGAGTTTCCCTACTATTTATATATTTTCCACCATAATAATTTGTATCTATTGCTCTTCCAGAAAATCCTACAACATTGCCTCTATGATCAAAAAGAGGAAACATAACGCGATTTTTAAAAAAATCAGAAGCTTGTCCATTTTTTTCAAAAGCAAGGCCTGCCTCGATCAAATCTTGTTTTTTAAATTTTTTCTTGTTTATAAGATAGTTAGATAAGGAAGTTCCAGATTTTGGCGAAAAACCAAGCTTAAAAGTTTCTATAAGACGAATATCAAGCTTCCGCTCATTTAATAAGTAATTGATAGCTTGTTTGCCCGCGGGATGTTTGGTTAATACAAAATGATAAAATTCTAAAGCAATTTTATTTAATACATAGATTTTTTCTTTTCTGGCTGATAATCCAGCTTGAAAATTAGAGCTACTGAGTTCAACTCCTGTTTTTTTGGCAAGAATTCGTAGTGCCTCTATAAATTCCAACTTTTCGTACTCCATTAGGAATGTAAATGCATCGCCGCCTTTTGCGCATCCACCAAAACAGTGCCAGATTTGGCGCTCGGGCGAAACAACAAAAGATGGTGTTTTTTCGCTATGAAATGGGCAAAGGGCCTTAAAATTCCTGCCCATTTTTTTTAAGGGAATATATTCTGATATTAAAGAAACTATGTCTATTTTTTCTCTAACTCTTGCAACATCATCCATAGCTGCAATATTGTATCACGCTCAGCGTGATCATACCAATCTGAGCTTGGTAGCAAAATATTGCTTTTTGAACTCTCCTTGACTACAATCCAATAATAAATGCGACCGCAAACATTAAAAAATCAAAAGAAAAAATATAAAGCACTTATTTTAGATGTTGATGGCACTCTTATTCTCAATAAAAGAGATGGTATGCCATCAAAAAGAGTAACGGAGGCCATTAACAAAGCAAGTAAACTTATCCATATTGGGGTTGCAACATCAAGACCATACTTTATACTTTCACATATTGTGGATCACCTTAAATTGTCTGGTCCGTCTATTATTGTCGGGGGAGCTCAAATTATCGATACAGCCTCTAAAAAAATCCTTTTTGAACAACCACTTCTCAAAAAAGATCTTCTTAAAATTGTCAAGCTCCTGAGAACATCGCATGTTCCACTTACTGTTTTAGACAACGGCAAAGATATTGTCGTCTCACAAAGTTATAAACCAAAAAATCCTCTCCAATTATGGCTTCCTGGGCTCACACCGCAAGAGGCAGATATGTATATTAATAAGCTATCTCATATCCCAACAATTGATGTCCAAAAACTTCCTTCTTGGATAAGAAATAAGATTGACATTGTCATAAGTCATGCATCTGCTACCAAACAACATGCCATCTTAGAGGTTTCAAAAGTGCTGAATATACAAACGCAAGATATTATCGGCGTCGGCGATGGGTATAATGATTTTCCCCTTCTTATGGCATGTGGATTAAAAGCAGCAATGGGCAATGCAGTTGAAGAACTAAAAGCAATTGCCGATTACATAGCGCCAAGTGTTGAGGAAGACGGAGTGGCTCATGTAATCAATAAGTTTATATTGTACAAAAATTGACTTTGTTATTATCTCCTCGCCTTTCCCATCTTGACTTCCAAACTCTTTTCCTGTCTACTATTATAGACAATGAGAA
>ERZ1292623.1678-Hain-H51-01um-R1-1678-length-20832-cov-8_pt1 | contig 20832 bp, 17 predicted proteins | sample MGYA00564398_ERZ1292623 | MGnify/ENA primary metagenome ERZ1292623 (study PRJEB36523, sample SAMEA6512633) | groundwater metagenome | collected 2019-01-07 | study: AquaDiva: Metagenomics assemblies of 32 groundwater samples | reverse complement strand
TCGCGTTCGGCTGGCTGACCATGGGGCAGGTGTTGAGTGTGCCGATGATCCTGTTTGGCGTCGGGTTGATGCTCTGGGGCTACAGAAAGGAGTACACGTAGGAGCGGCTGCATGGCCGTGACCCCCGGCAATACTCTTGACGTCGGCGTTACTGTAGATGTTGCTGGCCGGGAACCGGAAGTGGCTAACTGCGGAGTTTCACCGCCACCTGTTCCTTGAAGTGCTGGCGCTTGCCCGGGTCGCTGATCTCGTTCGCCGCCGTCTGCAGCAGTCGGGTGATGGCGTCGGGGGTCAGCGGTTTGCCGGCCTTTGCCAGGAGCTCGTCCCAGATCAGGCTCGCCATCGGGCCGAGAACATCGACGAGCTCCTGTTCGATGATTTCGAGCGATGCTTCGATCGCGGTCGTTCCGACTCCGCCCGGGGCATTGGCACCGCCGCCAAGCATGCGCAGGATGGTGCCGGTGGCCGGCAGGTTTGCGCTTTTGTGCGATCCCACCACGCTGTCGGAGAACTTCACCCTGCAGCTCGTGATTTCCCGGACCATGGCGATGGCGTCGCTGTCCCGCTTCTGACCGAAGACGACGGAAACAATCTTGCCGTCATCCAGCAGGATGCGCGCCAGGTTGTTGTCGTGCGTGGCGACCAGCATGGTGCCGGATTTCTTCTCCTGACAAAAATTACGGAGGGTGTCGACCAGCTGGCCATAGTTCAGTGGTGAGTGGTCTGCGCTCATTCCGGAATCGTCCTCCTGAAACTGCATCGATAAAATGGCTGATTTTGCGCTGGCATGCTTCCATTAAATAATCGATAGCACAGTAGCTTCGGCACCAAAGGCCGGCGCGCTGCGGTTCATGCAGAAGCGCCGGCCGCTGTCTGTTTCAATCAGGTTTTGGCCTTCAACCGATCCATGGCGAGGCGGATGCTGACACCCATGCGGTCGATCGCGGCGGCCAGCGCACCGATCTCGTCGTTGCGGTTGACCTCGTTAATCTTCATGACCACGCCACCGCGGCTCAAGTCTTCGGCGATACGCGTCAGGTTGCGGATCGGGCCGGTCAGACCCCGCGACATCAGGTAGGCAAACATGGTGACCACCACCAGGGTCGCACCGAGGAGCAGCAGCGCACGCGATTTCGATTCCTCGATGGGTGCATACGCCTCGTCATAATCCTGTTGGGTGATCAGCGCCCAGCCGGGCTGCGTGATCTGGACAATGGCGATAATCTTCTTGCCCGCCTCGTCGTAGACGAACTGTTGCTTACCCTCGGCCGGGCGACCGGCGAACGCCGGGTGCTTGCTGAAGTCGGCGCTGGTATCGGCGTATTGCTGCTTCTGGTGCGCCACGACCTTGCCGCTTTCATCCAGCAGGAAGGCGTAACCGCTGGTGCCGATGCGCAGATTGGTAATGCGTTCGGAGATGTCGGTGATCGACATGCCCATCGCCAGTACTCCGTTCACCTTTTTTACGCCGCTCGCGGCGTCGGTCGAGCTGATGGGTGCGGACAGAATCAGGGCCGGTTTGTTGTTGGTCTTGCTGATGACGACCTGCTGGCCCATGGGTTTGCCGTCCATGACCTGCTTGTAATAAATGCGATCGCTGTAGTCGACCAGCGGCTTGTCGTCGCTGCGGCCGATGTTCATGCCGTCGGGGCCAGTGCTGAACGCCAGATAGCTCCACGGGTACTCGCCGGTCATGGTGCGCAGGATGGGGTTCTGGCGCTTGGCGTCCATCGACTTCATGTCCGCCAAGGCGGCATTCTGGTTCAGCGCCCTCAAATGCATGCTCACCCAGTCGTTCACCTGGGCGGTAAGCTTGTCGGAGACGCTGGCCAGCTGCTGGTCGACGGCGGCGGCGGTCTGGGTAATCGTGCTGCGATAGTCGATGTACCAGATAATGCTCAGGGGCACGAGAGCCACCAGCAACATGGCGACCAGCATCTTCTGGAAGATGCCGAATTTAAACAGCGAAGCAAGATTGACGGTCATGGCAGGTTTCCTAGTTGTCGTCGGTATGGAACTCACATTTATACGTACTGGCAATAGAGCAAGAATTGCACCAGATTTATTCTTATGAGAGAAACTGTATTAGCAAACTGCTGTAACTTACTAATCCAGCTGAGGATATATATTTTCTCAACGGTGCCACGAAGATTTCCGATCCGCCGGCACCTCTACAGTCATGATCTCAAGCCGGGGGAGGGTTGGCTCGACAAGTGACGCTGTGCACCGTTTACGGCATTACCGGCATGCCCGTGCGTTCCTTTTTCGTGTGCCGAGTGTAGCCTGTACGACCGACTGAGAAGTAACTCTAAGGCTGCAGACTAATTCAGTTTACAGGAATTGAAAAAGATTCAAACTCAATAGGGTCGTCGGCGCGGGTCAGGCACCTGGGCCGATGACGATATCGCCGCCGGCCGCGAACTGGTCAATCTCGGCATCGCTGTAGCCGTATTCGCGCAGCAACTCGCGCGTGTGCTGGCCCAGCACCGGCGCGGCGCGCGTCACGGCGGTCGGTGTGGCGGAGAACTTGATCGGCGTGCCGAGTGCGCGCATCTTGCCGAGCCTGGCGTGCTCGACCTCGACGACCATATTGCGGGCGCGGACGTGCGGGTCATTCAGCATCTCGCCGATGCTGAACACGGGTCCGGCCGGCACGCCGGTCGCCTCGAACCGCGCAAGCCACTCGGCGGTACTGTGCTGGCGCAGGTGGGTCGTCAGGATTTCGATGAGTGCCGGCAGGTGCTTCATGCGGCCGGCATTGTCGGCAAAGCGCGGGTCGCTGTTCAGTTCGGCGACGCCGATGACCTCGATCAGGCGCAGCCAGTTCGCCTGGTTGGCGGCGCCGACGTTGATCCAGCCGTCCGCGGTCTGGATCGCCTGGTAAGGGGCGGCCAGGGGGTGCGCCGTGCCGAGCGGTCCGGGCGATGCGCCGGTGGCGAAGAAGATCGCGCTTTGCCAGGCGGTATGCATAATGCCGGCCTCGAGCAGCGACGCCTCGACCTTCTGTCCCTGACCTGTCTTGAGACGATGCACGTGTGCCGCCAGGATTGCGACCGCGCCCAGGATGCCTGCGGTCATGTCGGTGATCGGCACGCCGACCTTCACCGGCGGGCGGTCCGGCCCTTCGCCGGTGAGGCTCATGAGTCCGCTCATGCCCTGGCCGATGAGATCGAAACCGGCGCGATCGGCATACGGACCGGTGGACCCGAAGCCGGTGATCTGACAGTAAATAAGCCCCGGATTGGCCGCGCGCAGCGTGTCGTAGCCGAGACCGAGTTTCTCCATGGTGCCGGGACGAAAGTTCTCGAGCACCACGTCGGCCGTGGCCAGCATGCGCCGCAGTATCGCGCAGCCGGCCTCGCTCTTCAGGTTGATGGCGGTGCCGCGCTTGTTGCGATTGAGGATCATGTAGGCCGCCGATTCGCCATCGACCGTCGGCGGCACCATGCGCCGGGAATCGTCACCGTCCGGATACTTCTCGACCTTGATGACATCGGCGCCGAGGTCGGCCAGCAGCATCCCGCAGGCCGGGCCGGCCATGATGTGCGAGAGATCAATGATCTTGAGTCCGGCGAGTGGACCGTGTTGCGGCTGGGTCATGCCTCAGTTCCCGGTGAACTTCGGTTTCTGCTTGGCAAGGAACGCCCGATAGCCAGCGCGAAAGTCGGAAGTATCATAGCTGGCATAGGTCTCGTCGGTTTCCGGTCCGGTGAGCGGTGCCGGGTTCTCCAGACGGCGCAGGAATTTCTTGTGCCAGCGCGCCGCCAGCGGCGCGCCGTCGGCGATGCGCCGCGCGGTCGCGTAAGCCTCGGTTTCAACCTGGTCGTCAGCGACAATGCGGTTGACGATCCCCTTGCGCAGCGCGTCGTCAGCAACGACCACCTGGCCCTCGAGCAGCAACTCGCGTGTGACTGCCGGTCCGACGAGTGCCAGCAACCCTTTAATCTCCTCGTGGCCGGCGGCCAGTCCGAGACGGTTGATGGGGATGCCGTAGCGGCTCGACGTGCCACCGATGCGCAGGTCGCAGAGCGCCGCGATCTCAAGCCCGCCGCCGACGCAGATACCGTGGATCATCGCGACCAACGGATGCCGGCAGTCATGCAACGCGGCGAGCGCCGGCAGGTGCGTGGTCGCATAGTCCCTGGCCTGGGCCGAGGTCGAGCGTTCGTTCTCGAATTCGGAAATGTCGTTGCCGGGCGAGAAGGCCTTTTCACCGGCGCCGCGAATTACGATACAGCGAACGCTGTCATCGGCCGACAGTGCGCGCACGGTTTCTCCCAACTGCCGCCACATCGGCCGGGTGAGGGCGTTGAGCTTTTGCGGGCGGTTCAATACGACCGTGACAATATCGCCATCGCCTTCACGCCGGGTCAGGATCAGGTCGTTGCTCATGGGCACTTCGTCAGCGGTAGAAGTACTCAACGAGACCCATTCCTGTGATCGGGACGTAGGTCACCATCAGCAGCACCGCGAGCAGTACGCCGATGAAGTAGATGTTGGTCTTGGTGACTTCCCAGATGTCGGCCTTGGCGATGGTGCAGGCGACCATCAACACGCTCGCCACCGGCGGGGTCTGCTGGCCGATGCCGAGGTTGATGGTGACGATCAGGCCGAAGTGCACCGGGTCGATGCCGACCGACAGCGCCAGGGGCAGCACCACCGGCACCACCAGGATGATGGCGGCGGCTGAATGCAGAAACATGCCGAGCATCAGAAACAAGATATTGAGCAACAGCAACACCACGTATTTATTGCTGGTGTAGTCGCTCACCGAAGCGGCCAGTTGTTGCGGTAATTGAACCTCGGTGAGATAGACGCCCAGGAGCGAGGAAGTCGCGACCAGCAGCATCACCACGGCGGTCTGCACGCCACCCTCGATCATGGCTTCTTTCAGGTGTTTCCAGTCAAGTTCGCGGTACACCACGAGGCCGATGAACAGCGCCGCGACCACCGCCAGCGCGGCGCCTTCGGTGGCGGTGACGATGCCGGTGAAGATGCTGCCGAGAATGATGAGCGGCAGCATGAACGCCCAGGACGCATCCTTGAACGTGGCCCACACGCGCGCCAGCCGGAAGACTTCCTCGATCGGATAGTGATGGCGCCGCGCGAACCAGTAGGCCATGCCCATCAGCCCGAGGCCGCCGAGGATGCCGGGAACGATGCCGGCCACGAACATCTGCACCACCGAAACATCCGCCATCACCGCATACAGAATCATCGGGATCGACGGCGGGATGATGACCGCGAGCGTCGCCGCCGACGACATGACCGCGGCGGCGAAGGCTTTCGGGTAGCCCTTTTTCTTCATGGCCGGGATCAGAATCGAACCCAGGGCCGCCACGTCGGCCACGGCCGAGCCGGAGATCTCGGCGAAGAACATCGAGGAACCGATGCTGACCATGGCCAGGCCGCCGCGGATGAAACCCAGGACCGCCGAGGCGAAGGCGATCAGGCGGCGCGAAATGCCGGAGGCGTTCATGATGGCGCCGGCCAGGATGAACAGCGGGATGGCGAGCAGTGGAAAATTGGTGGCGCCGTTGAACATGGTCAGCGCCACGTTCGGCAGCGAATCGACGCCATGGCTCACGACGATCGCCACCACGGCGACGACGCCGAGCGCGACCGCGATGGGTACGTTGATCAGCACCAGGGCGAGGACGCAGCCGAACAGCAACAGGATGGTCACTGGCTGACCTCCACGGCTTCGGCCTGATGTTTAATATGCCCGGCCTTGGCGGCGCGCAGCGTCTCCGGCAGATTGAGCGCCTGGGCGATAATAAACAGCACGGCGCCGATCGGAATCACCGACTGGGTGTACTTGCTGGACACATCCGGCAGGCTGATGAGGAAATCGGTGGCGAGCATGTCCATCACCTCAAGGCCCACCCACGCCAGCAACAGGAAGAAGCCGAACACCAGGCCTTCGGCCACCAGCACCAGCGGCAGGCGCAAGCGCCGCGGCAGCGCCTGCACCAGGCCCGGCACGCCGATGTGGGCGCGTTTCAGCGCGGCCAGCGCCGCGCCGTAGTAGGTCAGCCAGGCCAGCAGGATTGAGGCGATCTCGTCATACCAGGCGAGCGAGATACCCATTGTGCGGTAGATCACACCAATCGTGACCTCCGCGGCCAGGGCGATCATCAAGACCATCACGATGACCTCCAGCAGGCGCTCGAACCACGTGCGCAGGCGCATCAACATAAGCTGGATTGTCCCCCCATCCGGATGAGAATCCCGCCCCGCTGTTCGAGCGGGGCGGTTGCAACGACGCATTATTTGCCGAGCGCCAGCGCCTTGTCGATCAGTTCCTTGGCGCCCTTGACCTCGGCGCCATACTCTTCGTATACGGGTTTGCTGGCCTTGACGAAGGCATCCTTGTCCACCTCGTTGACCTTCACGCCGGCGGCCTTCATTTTCCCCAGTAGGTCGTCATCGAGTTTCTGGGCCGTGGCATACACGAAGGACTGTGTTCCCCTGGCGGTGTCCTCGAGAATCTTGCGCACGTCCGCCGGCAGCGTGTCCCATTTCTTTTTGCTGGCCGTCAGATAGGCCGGCGTGTAGACATGGCCGGTGAGCGACAGGTATTTCTGGACCTCCTGGAATTTGGAGCTGTGAATCTGGGTCAACGGATTCTCCTGGCCGTCCATCACGCCGGTTTGCAGCGCGGTGAACACCTCGGACAGTTTCATCGGGCTCGGATTGGCGCCGTAGGCCTGGAACATCTTCAACCGCCACTTGCCCTCCGGTACGCGCAGCTTGATGCCTTGCAGGTTGGCCGGCGCCTTGATCGGGTGCTTGTTGTTGGTGATGTGGCGGTAGCCGTTTTCCCACACCGCCAGGACCTTCAGTCCCTTGGACTCGGCGGCGGGCGCCAGCGTTGACCAGAAAAAGTCTTTCTCGATCCGGCCCATGTGGGCGCGATCTTTGACCAGGTACGGCATCTCGAATACACCGTACAGATCGCTCTCGGAGGACATGACCGTGGACGGGAGCGCCATTTCGATCGTGCCGAGCTTCATTTTTTGCACCATCTCCTTGTCGCCGCCGAGCTGGCTCGATCCGAACACCACGACCTTGGCCTTGTTGCCGAGCTTGGCATTGGCGCGTTTGGCGAACTCTTCCGAGGAGAGTTCAAACAGGGATCCCGGGCTGCCGACATGACCGAGCTTGATTTCAATGGTATCGGCCGCGGACGGCAGCGGGATGAGGGCCGCGAGGGCCAGTAGCGCTAACGGGTACAGTCGTTTCATGGTCGCTCCTCCGGTGGGTGGTTCGAAATGTCTGGGGTTCGTAAATTTGAATCGGGATGAATTTTTTTCTCGGCTCAGGCCCGGGCAGCGGCCCGGGACGCGGGCTGCGCGCCGGCGAGGTATTCGAGCGCCGCGAGCACGCCGCCGGCGCGGTGCGGCACGCCGGCGGCGGCGAGACCCATTTCGACACCGCACAGCGTTCCGGCCAGCATCAGTTCATTGAAGTCGCCGAGGTGACCGATACGGAACACCCGGCCCTGGACCTTGCCCAGGCCGGTGCCGAGCGACATATCGAAGCGTTCGAGTATGGTGGCGCGCAGATTGTCGGCATCGTGGCCTTTGGGTACGAGCACCGCCGTGAGCGTGTTGCTGTACTCCGCTTCATTGAGACAGAGAATCTCAAGTCCCCAGGCGCGCACCGCGCGGCGCGTGGCCTCGGCCAGGCGCGCGTGGCGCGCGAATACCTGGTCGAGACCTTCTTCCTTCAGCAGCATGTTCAGCGCCTCGCGCAACCCGTAAAGCAGGTTGGTGGCCGGCGTGTAGGGAAAGTAGCCGGACTGGTTGGCGCGGATCATGTCCTCCCAGCGCCAGTACGCGCGCGGCAGCCTTGCCTGCTTGGCCGCCGCGCGCGCCTTGGCGCTGACGGCGTTGAAGCTCAGGCCCGGTGGCAGCATGAGCCCCTTTTGCGAGCCGCCGACGGTCACGTCGACACCCCATTCATCGTGCCGGTAGTCGATCGAGGCCAGCGAGGAGATGGTATCGACCATGAGCAGCGCCGGGTGCCGGGCGCGGTCCATGGCGGCGCGAATCTCGCCGATACGGCTGGTGACGCCGGTGGAGGTTTCATTGTGTACGACGCACACCGCCTTGATCTCGTGCTGGCGGTCGGCGCGCAGTTTTGACTCGACCAGGTCCGGGTCGGCGCCATGCCGCCAGTCGCCGGGCACGAACTCGGTGTTGAGCCCGAGTTCGCCGGCCATGCGTTGCCAGAGAGCGGCGAACTGGCCGGTCTCGAACATCAACACGCGCTCGCCGGGGGAGAGTGTGTTCACCAGCGCCGCTTCCCAGGCACCGGTTCCGGAAGCCGGGTATATGACGACGTCGCTTTTGGTCTTGAAGACCTGCTTCAGGCCGGCGAGGACTTCGGTCCCGAGCTGGGCGAAGCCGGGACCGCGATGATCGATGGTGGACTGGTGGATGGCCCGCAGGATTCGGTCCGGGACATTGGTTGGACCGGGAATCTGCAAAAAGTGGCGCCCGCTTCGGAATGCCATATTTCCCTCTCTAATTCGTCGTGCCAGAGACCCAAACTGGGCTGCATCCGGATGCCAGTGCCGCACTGCGGACCTGTCCATTTCAGCGTGTAGAAGTATCGCGAACTGAATACATAACGCAAGTATTTTGTATACAAGGGAGCTCCGATCTTTAATAATCCCCGGGCGTAGCGGACTCCTTTTCTCCTGATCTTAAAGAGGTCGCAGCCGTGTTTCACCATCCGGTATTTTTGGGATTGCAGGCGGCCGGTCTGCCCGCCCGCAGGGGCCGGTCGGCGTGAGGCCGGCGGCCGCGCATGGCCACCACCGCCTGGCCGCGCGCCTGCGGCGCGCGCTTGAAGGCGAAGTCCTATTCGACGCCTATGCGCGCGGGCGTTACAGCACGGACGCGTCGATCTATCAGATCGAACCGATCGGCGTGGTCGTGCCGCGCCACAGCGCCGACATTGTTGCGGCCTTGCAACTCGCTGCCGAAGAGGGCGTGACGGTCCTGCCGCGTGGCGGCGGCACGTCGCAGATCGGCCAGACCACCGGCGCGTCGCTGGTGGTGGACGTCAGCAAGCACCTCAATCGTGTGCTCGCGTTCGATGCGCCGGCGCGCACAGTCACGGTCGACCCGGGGCTGGTGCTCGAACCGCTCAACAAATTCCTCAAGCCGCACGGACTGTTCTACCCGGTGGAGGTGTCCACCGGGGACCGCGCCACGCTCGGCGGCATGGCCGGCAACAATTCCTGCGGTTCGCACTCCATCCGTTACGGCAACATGGTGCACAACGTGCGTACGATCGATGCCCTTCTGGCCGATGGCAGCGAACACCGGTTTGCCGAGGTCGCCGCCGATTTATCCGGGCTCGATGCCGATCCGCGTTACGCGCAGATCGTGCGGCGCCTGCGCGCGCTCGGTGAGCGCGAGGCCGGCGAGATCGCGCGGCGTTTCCCGAAGCTGTTGCGGCGCGTCGGCGGCTATAACATCGACACGCTCAAGGGCGCTGGCCACAACATGGCGCAATTGCTGGTCGGTTCCGAGGGTACGCTCGCGCTCTTCACGCGTTTGGAACTTAACCTGCAGCCGATACCGCCGCACAGGGTGCTCGGCATCTGCCATTTCCCGGGCTTCTACCAGGCGATGGACGCCACGCAGCACATCGTCAAACTCGACCCAAGCGCGGTCGAGCTCGTCGACCGCACCATGATCGATCTGTCGCGCGACATCGCTATGTATCGTTCCACCATCGAGCGCTGCGTGCGCGGCCAGCCGGACGCGCTGCTGCTGGTCGAGTTCGCCGGCGAGGATCACGACGCGCAGTTACAACAGTTGCGCCGGCTCGATGAGCTCATGGGCGAGCTCGGATTTCCGGATGCGGTGGTGGAGGCGATCGATCCAAAATTCCAGAGCGCGGTGTGGGAAGTACGCAAGGCCGGGCTCAACATCATGATGTCGATGAAAGGCGACGGGAAACCGGTATCGTTTATCGAGGATTGCGCGGTGCCGCTTGAGGATCTGGCCGAGTACACCGACCGGCTCACCCAGGTCTTTCACAAGCACGGCACCACCGGCACCTGGTACGCACATGCCTCGGTCGGCTGCCTGCACGTGCGTCCGATACTGAACATGAAGGACGAGCAGGGCGCGAAAAAGATGCGTGCCATCGCCGAGGAGGCGTTCGCCATGGTGCGCGAGTACAAGGGCTCGCACTCGGGCGAACATGGCGACGGGATCGCGCGCTCGGAGTTTCACGAAAGCATGTTCGGCGCGCAGATTGTGCGCGCCTTCGAGGAAGTGAAGGACGTCTTCGACCCGACCGGGCTGTTCAATCCCGGCAAGATCGTGCGTCCGGAGCGCATGGACGACCGGCGGCTGTTCCGTTACAAGCCCGAATACCAGTCGCAATCTTTCGAGACCGTGCTCGACTGGTCGGCGTGGGGTGGCTTTGCCGGCGCCGTCGAGATGTGCAACAACAATGGCGCCTGCCGCAAGGCCGAGCCGGGCGTCATGTGCCCGTCCTACCGCGTGACGCGCGACGAGCAGCATGTCACGCGCGGACGCGCCAACACCCTGCGGCTGGCGATCAGCGGGCAGCTCGGGCGCGACGCGCTGGTGTCCGCGGAGATGCACGAGACCATGGCGCTGTGCATCAGCTGCAAAGGCTGCAAGCGCGAGTGTCCGACCGGTGTCGACATGGCGCGCATGAAGATCGAGTTCATGCACCAATACCGCAAGCGGCATGCGCCGCGCCTGCGCGAGCGCCTGATCGCCTGGCTGCCGCGCTATGCGCCGGTGGCGGCGCGGCTGGCGTGGTTGTTCAACTTGCGCGATCGCATTCCGGGTGTCGCCTGGCTGAGCGAACGGCTATTGGGCTTGAGCGCAAAGCGCGGGCTGCCGCTATGGCGGCGGGATTTCTTTGGGGCGCAGGCGCACGACGTGCCGCGCGCCGACGGCGCTGCGGGAGAAGTGGTGTTGTGGATCGACACATTCAACACCTGGTTCGAACCGGAGAACGCGCGTGCGGCGCTTGCCGTGTTGCAGGCCGCGGGCTACCGCGTGCACCTGGCGCAGCCGCGGGATGGCGGGCGCCCGTTGTGCTGCGGGCGTACGTTCCTGACTGCGGGCTTCGCGGGACAAGCCCGGGAAGAGGCGCAACGGCTGATCGATGTGCTCGCGCCGTTCGCGGCGCGCGGCGTGCCGATTGTCGGCCTCGAACCGTCCTGCCTGCTGTCGCTGCGCGACGAAATACCGGCCCTGATTGCCGGCGAGGCGACGCGCGCGATCGCCAGCCAGGCCTTGCTGTTCGAGGAATTCCTGGCCCGCGAGCACACAGCCGGTCGTTTAAAGCTGACATTGCGGGGACTTGCCGGGCAGCGGGTACTGCTGCACGGGCATTGCCACCAGAAGGCGTTCGGAGTGATGTCGGCGGTACAACAGACGCTCCAGCTCGTGCCCGGGCTGGAAGTGCAGACGATCGAATCGGGCTGTTGCGGAATGGCCGGGGCCTTCGGCTACGAGGCCGAGCACCGCGATATTTCCATGCGCATGGGCGAGTTGGACCTGCTGCCGGCGGTACGCGCTGCCCCGGCGCAGACCTGGGTAGTGGCGGATGGCGCCAGCTGCCGCAGCCAGATTCGCGACGGCGCGAACCGCGACGCGTTGCATGTTGCGCGGGTATTGGCGGCGGCGCTGGTGACCTGACGTGTTCCCGGTACTCACCTTCGAGCTGCCGGAAGGTCAACGCATCACGCTGGAGGTCAGGCGCGCGCTGGCCCTGGGTGCGACCGGGCGGGACGCCGAGAAGGTGCAGCGCCATATCGCACGCATGGCGGAGATGGGCGTCAAGCCCCCACCGCATGTGCCGATGCTCTATCCATTGATGCCAACACTCGTGACCAATGCCACCGACATCGGCGTGATCGGAACAGACTCGACGCCTGAAGTGGAGGCGGTCCTGTTCACGTGCCAGGGCGTGGATTACGTGACCGTGGGCAGCGACCACACCGACCGGCGCATCGAGGCGGCGTCTTCGCTGCAAGGCAAGAACTCCTGCCCCAAGGTGGTCGGCGCGACGGCGTGGCCGCTGGCCGAGGTGCGGGAGCACTGGGACGCGCTGCAACTGCGCGCGAGCTGTGGCGAGACAGTCTTGCAGGAGGGTGGCGTGGCCAATCTCCTGCCGATCGCGACGCTTGCCGAGTTCGTCGCGCGCCACGACGGCGTGCGATCGGACGGACGCCTGTTTTTTGGCGGCACGGCGCCGACGCTGGGCGCGCCGCCGAAAGGTGGAGCGACGATCACGCTCGAGCTGCGCGACCCGGTGCTGCGGCGTGCGCTCACGCACGCCTACACGGTGCACGTGTTCGACGACTACTTCCGGAACCCCGCCTAGGATTTGGCAAACAGTTTGGCGTACTGCTCGCGCAGCTGGTTCTTCTGCACCTTGCCCATGGCGTTGCGCGGCAGGATGTCGGTGAAGAGCGCCCGCTTCGGTACCTTGAAGCCGGCAATCTGCGACTTGAGCGTGGCGATCACGCCCGCTTCGGTCAGTGTCGCGCCTTCGGGTTTGCGCACGATCACCGCAATCACTGTCTCGCCGAAGTCCGGGTGTGGCGCGCCGATCACAGCGGATTCGAGCACGCCGTCGAGATTGTCGAGATAGCCCTCGATCTCCTTCGGGTAGATGTTGAAGCCGCCGGAGATGATCAGATCCTTGGCGCGGCCGACGATCGCGACATAACCGTCGGTACCCATGCGCGCCAGGTCGCCGCTGCGGAAAAAGCCGTCGGCGGTGAATTCCTCGGTGGATTTTTCCGGCAGGCGCCAGTAGCCCTTGAAGACGTTCGCGCCCTTCACCAGCAGCTGGCCGGTTTCGCCGGCCGGCAGGTCGTTATCCCGGCTGTCCGCGATGCGCACCTGCACGCCCGGCAGCGGCGGTCCGACCGTGCCGGGCCGGCGTGCGCCGTCGAGCGGATTGGAGGTGTTCATGCCGGTCTCGGTCATGCCGTAGCGTTCGAGAATGGTGTGGCCGGTGCGCTGCTCGAATTCGTGGAAGGTCTGCGGCAGCAGCGGTGCCGAGCCGCAGGTGAACAGCCGCATGTTCCGGCACGCCTCCCGGCCGAACGCGGGTTCCGCGAGCAGGCGCGTGTAATAGGTGGGCACGCCCATGAACACGCTGGCGCGCGGCAGTTGCGCGATCACGCTGCCCGCGTCGAATTTCGGCGGGAACAGCATGGTGCTGGCATTGAGCAGCGCCGTGTGACAGGCAACGAACAAGCCGTGAATGTGAAAAATCGGCAGGGCGTGCAATAGCACGTCACCGTCGCGGAACCCCCAGGCCTGGTGCAGCGTCGTCGCATTCGACGCCAGATTGCCATGCGTGATCATTGCGCCCTTGGGACGGCCGGTGGTGCCGGAGGTGTAGAGAATCACTGCGATGTCTTCGGCGCCAACCGCTTCCACCTGCGCGCGCGGATCGCAGCCGCGCGCCGCCTCGTAGAGGCTGCCGCGACCCGCGGCATCGAGACTGTGCACAGCGGTAATATCGCGCGCGGCGGTCAGCACTCGCAGGGCGGCGAGGCGTTCCGGCGCGCACACCACCAGCGCCGGCTCGGCGTCGTCGAGAAAGTGCTCCAGTTCGAGGTCGCGGTAAGCGGTGTTGAGCGGGACGTAGATCAGCCCGGCGCGCAGGCAGCCGAGGTAAAAGAACAGCGCCGCCGGCGACTTCTCGATTTGTACGACCACGCGCTCGCCGCGCTTGAGGCCGAGCGCGCCAAGCAGCCGCGCGTAGCGCGCGGTTTCCCGGTCGAGATCGGCATAGGTGAAGTGCTCCCCGCCCGGGGTTTCGAGCGCCACGGTGGCGGACTGCGTCCGGAAGCGGGTGGCCAGCAGGGCGTAGAAGTTATCAGTCATCTGTTTCTTGACAGGCGCCAGCTCGGCGGCGAATACTCCGAGGAGTCCGGCGCTTGCACCATCGTAACGAAAATTCGTGCCGCGACCCACCGGCGTATGAAACAACGATTGTGAGCCCCGGAACAAGTATCACTGTCCACTCCGCCGTACAGCAGCGGCGAGGCGCGTGCGTTCAGCGCCTCGCTCATGCCGGGGCTGACGCGCAGACACGAGCGCGCGGCGCGGCTCAACAGCCTCATTGCGCCGCCGTCCGGCTTCAAGGGCCTGGCCGCGGTCAGAGTTTGAGGGGCAAGCAATGAGCAAGACAAGTTACCGTATCGGCCAAATCGTGCCGAGTTCCAACACTACTATGGAAACGGAGATCCCCGCCATGTTGCGGGCGCGCGAAGGCGTCGAGCCGGAGCGCTTCACTTTCCATTCGAGCCGGATGCGCATGCGGGAAGTCACCAAGGAAGAGTTGGCGGCCATGGATGGCGATTCCAACCGCTGCGCCGTCGAACTCTCGGACGCGCGCGTGGACGTGATGGGCTACGCCTGCCTGGTGGCGATCATGAGCATGGGGCATGGTTATCATCGGGTTTCCGAATCCCGCCTGCACAAAGTGACGGCCGACAACGGCGCACCAACCCCCGTGGTCACCAGCGCGGGCGCCTTGATCGACGGCTTGCACGTCCTCCGAGCGAAGAAGATTGCCCTTATCGCCCCGTACATGAAACCGCTGACCCATCTGGTAATCGATTACATCGAAAACGAAGGTATCGAAGTGCAGGATAGCATCTCGCTGGAAATCGCCAATAACCTGAAAGTCGGTGCGCTCGACCCCATGGCTCCGGCCGAGATCGTCAAGAAACTCAATACCAAGGATGTCGACGCGATCATTTTATCCGCCTGCGTACAGATGCCATCGCTTGCGGCAATTCAGGCAGTAGAGGACCGCTACGGATTGCCGGTGGTCTCAGCCTCCGTTTGCACGACTTATCAGATGCTTAAAAAACTGGGCCTGAAGACTATGGTGCCGAAGGCCGGCTCGTTGCTTTCCGGAAAGTATTGACAGCGTGTTCACTACGTTTTTCGGCATAGGCGATGGGTCAAAAAACCGCTTGGCGGCACCAAAGGCGTGGTACGCGCGGTTAACGGCGTCTCCTTCGACATTTATCCGGGCGAGACCCTGGGTCTGGCAGGCGAGTCCGGCTGCGGTAAAACCACCGTCGGACGCACCCTGATCTGCCGGGAAAATGCCACTTCCGGGTGAGTTTTGTGCGGTGGAGGGTATAGGGGTTTCCGGGCACGGTGCATTTGTCTTGACAGGACAGAGGCTGGCCACGAATAATCAAGCATCGTTAAAGATCGGGTACCGTGTTGGGCCTGCGGTAAGGGATACCGCGGTCGTGGGGAGTTGTCTGTTCCCGGGCCCGACAAGGCGATAATAACAACGCTCGAACGATCCGTCGTCAAACGCACACCCTATATTTAGGTAGGAGGAATTCATGTCTCTATTTGCCAAGTTCACCGCGTTGGCCCTGCTGGCCGGCGCGGGTTTCGTTTCCGTTTCCGTTCCCGTGACTGCCGCGGACCTCGTACTCAAAGCCTCGCACCAGTTCCCGGGCGGCAAGGGCGACGTACGCGACGAGATGGTGCAGATTATCGCGCGCGAAGCCAAAGCGGCGAATGTCGGTCTGGAAATCCAGGTCTATCCCGGCGCGTCGCTGTTCAAGGCGCAAGAACAATGGAACGCGCTCGTCGGCGGCCAGCTCGACATCACCGCCCTGCCGCTCGACTACGCGAGTGGCAAGGTGCGCGCGTTCAGCGCCACGCTCATGCCGGGGCTGGTGCGCAACCACGAGCGCGCGGCGCGCATGAACGATTCGTCGTTCATGAAGGAGATCAAGGCGGAGATCGACAAGGCCGGCGCGATGGTGCTGGCCGACGCCTGGCTCGCGGGCGCCGTGGCGTCCAAGGGCGGCTGCATCCGCGTCCCGGCCGACATGAAAGGGCTCAAGATACGTTCCGCCGGCCCGACCTTCGCCGCGATGTGGCAGGAGGCCGGCGCTTCGATCGTCTCAGTGCCGTCGAACGAGGTCTATAACGCCCTTCAGACCGGCGTCGCCGACGCGACCGACACCAGCTCGGGCAGCTTCGTCTCGTTCCGGGTTTACGAACAGGTGAAATGCATCACCGCGCCGGGCGAAAACGCGCTGTGGTTCATGTACGAGCCCGTGCTCATGTCGAAGAAGAGCTTCAACCGCCTGAACAAGCAGCAGCAGGAAGTACTGCTCGCGGCCGGTAAAAAGTCCGAGGCCTACTTCGCCAAGGAGGCCAAGGGCCTCGACGACAAAATGGTCAAGGTGTTCAAGGACAACAACGTCGAAGTCGTGACACTGACTGCAGCCGAATATGATCAATGGATTGCAGTTGCGCGCAAGAGTTCCTACGCCGTGTTCGCCAATGAAGTGCCGGCCGGCCAGAAGCTGATTGACAAAGCGCTGAGCGTGAAATAACAGCGCCGTTGCACGGAACCAGGGGCGGCGTGAGCCGCCCCTGATTTTTGTCCGGCGTGCACGGCCCGGGGTAGCGATGCAAACTTACGTCCGCGTCATCCGATTTATTTCCCAGCTCGGCGGCTACGCCGCCGCCGGCATGATCGCGGCGGCCGTGCTCGTCGTCTGCCACATGGTGTTCGTACGCTATGTGCTTAACGGGCACACCATCTGGCAGACCGATTTCACGACCTATTGCCTCGTCGGCGCGACCTTCATCGGCAGTTCGTACGTACTGATGACGCGCGGGCACGTCAACGTCGACGTGCTCCCCCACTACGCCGGACCGCGCGCGCGCTGGTGGCTCGCCGTCTCCGCCGGCGTCCTGACGCTCGTGTTCGCGCTCGTGGTCACGGTGCTCACCTTCCAACTATGGAAGGAAGCCTTCGACAACAAGTGGGTCTCGGACACGATGTGGCGCACGCGCCTGTGGATTCCCTACGCCTCGATGCCGATCGGCTTTGGGATGCTCACGCTTCAGTGCGTCGTTGAGCTGATCGGTCTGATTTCCGGGCGCGAAGCGCCATTCGGCATCACCAAGGAGCGCAAGCCATGAGCCCGACGGTGCAAGGCACGCTCGTGCTCATCCTCACGCTCATGATGCTGCTCTCGGGCGTGCCGGTGGCATTCGGGCTGGGTATCATGTCAATTGTGTTCCTTGTCATTTTCCAGGGCTTCGACTCGCTGCACGTCGTGGCCGAGATGTTGTACGCCGGGCTGCATGATTTCACGCTCGTGTCGATCCCGATGTTTGTGATGATGGGCGCCGCGATCGGCGCTTCGCCCGCCGGCAAGGACTTGTACGAGGCGCTCGACCGTTGGCTCTACCGGGTGCCCGGCGGGCTGGTTATTTCGAACATCGGCGCTTGCAGCATATTCGCCGCGCTCACGGGCTCGTCGCCCGCGTGCTGCGCCGCGATCGGAAAAATGGGCATTCCCGAGATGCGCCGGCGCGGCGTACCCGACGACGTCGCCACCGGCTCCATCTGCGCCGGCGGCACGCTCGGCATTCTCATCCCGCCGTCGCTCACCTTCATCCTGTATGGCATCGCCACCGAGAGCTCGATCGGGAGGCTGTTTCTCGCCGGCGTGCTGCCCGGCATCATGCTTACCGGCCTGTTCATGCTGTGGACGCTGTTCATCATGTGGAAGCGCGGTATTCACGCGCACGCCCCGGATTTCCGCTACAGCTGGAAAGAGAAATTCCAGTCGATCCCGAAGATCACCCCGTTCGTCGCCATCATCGTCGGCGTGATGTACGCGCTCTACGGGGGTGTGGCGACCCCGTCCGAGGCCGCGGGCGTCGGCGCGGCGCTGTGCGTGGTCTTTGCCGTCGTGATCTATCGCATGTGGAGCCCGCAGAAATGGTGGGCGATCCTGCGCGATACCACGCGCGAATCGGTGATGATCCTGACGATCATCGCGGCGGCCGTGCTGTTCGGTTACATGCTGACCTCGCTTTATTTGACCCAGACGCTGGCGCAGGCGATCGCGGACATGCAGGTAAACAAATGGGTGCTGATGGGGCTCATCAACCTGTTCCTGCTGGTTTGCGGCTTTTTCATCCCGCCGGCGGCGATTATCCTCATGACCAGCCCCATTCTTCTTCCCATCATCACCGCGGCGGGTTTCGATCCGATCTGGTTCGGCGTTATCATGACCATCAACATGGAAATCGGCCTTATCCATCCGCCCGTGGGGCTGAACATCTATATCGTGAACGCGATCGCCCCCGACGTTCCGTTGACCACGGTCATGTGGGGCACGATTCCCTACGTGCTCTGCATGTTCCTCGCGATTCTGATCCTGTGCTTCTTCCCGGAGATCGCCACCTGGCTGCCCGATAGGCTGATGGGGATCGCAAAATGACGACACGGCCGGTGAAACGGTGAGAAGTATCCGGTAGTCGATCTCGACCGCGATTGTCCGCCATGCAAGGATCCCGATGGAAATCCCGGGCCTGGTTCCGATGGGAGGCGCGAACCGGCCGGTAAGCCGCCGGGTGTATTCACGGTCGACGCCCTTTCTGGCTGTACACTGGATGGAAGCGCGGGTTAGGCAGTTCGATGAAACGCTATTGGCTGGAAAAATTCCTGGAACGAATCGCCGACCGCGGCCGCGAGTTTTTGCACTTGCGCACCGAGGAGGCCGCCGACCCGCGCCTCGGCTCGCTGTGCCGTGCGCTGCTGTCCGGGGTGGGTGAGGCCACCGGCACGGCGCTTTCGCGCGAGGTGTTGCGCGCTTACGAACACATGGACCGCGAGGGACGCAGGGCGTTTTTCGAGATGCTCGCCGTCGATTTCGGTCCAGACGCCTCCGCCATCCGCGCGGCCGCCGAAGAATACCAGCGCTCGAACGACACCAACGCCTTGCTCCGGCTCATTGCCGCGGTGGAGCCGCCGCGTCAGGAACTTTTCCGGCGCATCAACATGGCGCCGAATGGTACGGCGGCGCTCGTAGCCATGCGCGCCGAGCTTCTCGGGTTGCTGGCGCGGCACCCGCCGCTCAAGGTCGTGGACGCGGACATGAAGCATCTGCTCGCCTCCTGGTTTAATCGCGGCTTCTTGCGGCTTGAACGCATCGACTGGCACAGCCCCGCGAACCTGCTGGAAAAACTGATTCGTTACGACATGGTGCAGACCATCAAAAGCTGGGACGACCTGCGCCGCCGCTTGGCGGCCGACCGCCGCTGCTTCGCCTTCTTTCATCCGGCGCTGCCGGAGGAGCCGCTTATTTTTCTGGAGGTGGCGCTGGTGCACGGCATGGCCGACAAGGTAACGCCGCTGCTCGATGACCAGGCGCCGCTGCTGCAAGCGAGGGACGCGAACACCGCCATGTTCATTTCGATCAACAGCACCCAACCCGGTTTGCGTGGTCTGTCGTTCGGCAACCTGCTGATCAAACAGGTGGCCGAAGACCTGCAGCAAGAGTTGCCTCATCTCAAGCTCTTTGCGACGCTCTCGCCGCTGCCCGGGTTCGCGGCGACGCTGCGGGCGGCGGTGCGCAATGAGCACCGCGATTTCAGCCGGGCGCGGCTGGAGGCCTTGCTGCAGGAACACGCCGAACCGCTCCGCCAGGCAAGCGGCGGCGAACCTCCGGTGGAGGCGTTAATGACGCTGCTGGCGCGTGCCGAGGCGCCACGCGCCGTGCTGGCGGCGCCGCTGGAGCGGCTGGCGCTTGCCTATCTTTCGCTGCTGCCGCGCGAACCCGATGTCTTCGATCCGGTCGCGCGTTTCCATCTTGCGAACGGCGCGCGCCTGGAGCGCATCAACGTCTTTGCGGACGAATCCGCCGCGCGTCTGGAGGAATCCTTCAGCGTCATGGTGAACTACCTTTACGATCCCGACGATGTCATCGCCAACCACGAGGGTTTTGTCGGCAACGGCCATGTCGCCATGTCGCGTTCCCTGCAACGCGAGCAAAAGAAGCTCGCGACGATCTGGAATGCCGTCGCGACGCCCGCGTAGCCTCAAGGCGGCGCATCCCGGGTCTTGTTTTTTGTTGCCCGCACCCGCCACCCAACGGAGCTAGCCCGGATATGGAGATCGTTACTTTACTGCTCATGGGCGGGCTGGCCGGCGTGATGGCCGGCCTGCTCGGCATCGGCGGCGGCGCGCTCATCGTGCCGGTGCTGGTGATCGTGTTCGAGGACCATGGCGTCAATCCGCAGATCATCATGCAGTTGGCGCTTGGCACGTCGCTCGCGACCATCGTCTTCACTTCCATTTCTTCGGCCGGCGCCTATCACCGCCGCGGCGCGCTCGACTGGGCGATCTTCCGCCGCATTGCGCCGGCGATAGTCGTCGGCGCCCTGATCGGCGCGGCGATTGCCGATCATCTCGGGAGCCGCACCCTGCAATGGATGTTCGTGGTGTTCATGTTCGCGGTCGCGGCGCAGTTCGCGCGCGGCACCACCGTCACCCGCGCGCACGCGCGCCTGCCGGGCGTCTTGGGCATGAATCTCGCCGGCACCATCATCGGCATCGCCTCGGCGCTGTTCGGCATCGGCGGCGGTTCGCTCTCGGTGCCGTTCATGACTTGGTGCAGCGTGTCGGTGAAACGCGCCATCGGCACCTCGGCGGCCATCGGCCTGCCCATCGCCGTGGGCGGCGCCATCGGCTACATCGTCGCCGGCTGGAACGAGCCCAGCCTGCCGCCGTGGAGTTTCGGCTACGTGGCGCTGCCGGCGTTCGCCGGCATCGTCGTCGCCAGCACCGCCGCCGCGCCGCTCGGTGCGCGCCTCGCCCACCGCCTGTCGGAAGCGACGTTGCGGCGCATCTTTGCGCTGTTTGTGGCGCTGCTTGGGTTGCGGATGTTGTGGGGGTTGGTGCGGTAGTCGGGTGTGGAATTGGAAATGATTGTTTTCGGCCCTAATTAGG
>ERZ1292623.419-Hain-H51-01um-R1-419-length-46239-cov-9_pt1 | contig 20842 bp, 15 predicted proteins | sample MGYA00564398_ERZ1292623 | MGnify/ENA primary metagenome ERZ1292623 (study PRJEB36523, sample SAMEA6512633) | groundwater metagenome | collected 2019-01-07 | study: AquaDiva: Metagenomics assemblies of 32 groundwater samples | reverse complement strand
GCGTCCGCAGCCGACCAGTGTCCGCCTCATGAGTTGGATGCCGCCGTTCGGTGAGAACGACACCAAGGTCATCTTCGAAGGCGGGCCGCAACTGGGCGCCACAGTGTTCAGCGCCGACGGCAAGATGCTCTTCGCGTCGGACAGCAGCTCGGTGTTCGCCGTCCGGCTCGCCGACGGCAAGAAGTTCAACCTCGGCCGCGGCGTCACGCTCTCGCGCGGCGGTGGTGGAGGATTCGGCGGCGGTGGCGGCGGTCGGGGGGCCAACGCGGACTCGGCGCAGGGTGGCGCGATCCAGACGCGCTCGCTCCCAGGCGGCCGCACGCTCGTGTTCGTCAGCAGTGACGGGAAGTTCGTCGCAACGTCCGGCACGCGCTCGCCGGGCGCCAACTGGCACACACAGGCGCCACGCCCGTGGGTGGACAAGCTCGAGATCGAGACTGCGCAACGCACGCGCATCTTTGAAAGTCCGGCGGACAAGTACGAGTCACTCGTGGCGCCACTGGACGACAACTACTCGCAGTACCTCTTCACCAGCGAATCACCGACCACAATCCCGGATGTCTGGCTGCGCGACGCGGCCGCCAATACCACGAAGAAGATCACCAACAACGTGGACGTGGGGCCGCAGGTGAGCGGCGCGCAGGTGAAGCGCTTTCAGGTCACGCGTCCGCGCGACGGCCACTCGATGTGGGTGGATGTCACGCTGCCCAAGGACTGGCGGCCGGGCCAGCGCATGCCGGGCATCATCTGGTTCTACCCGCGCGAGTTCACGCAGCAAGCGGACTACGAGCGCACCAAGTACACCACGAACATCAACCGCTTCCCCGAGGTGCCGTCGTCCCGTCCAGCTTCGAGTGTGAAGCTCTGGGTGTCGCAGGGCTACGCGCTCATCGAGCCGGACATCCCGATCTGGGGCGACAGCGGCCGGATGAACGACAACTACACGCGCGACCTGCGCGAGAATCTCGACGCCGTGGTGGACGCGGTGGTGGACGCCGGCTACGTGGATCGCGAACACATGGGCATCGGCGGCCACAGCTACGGCGCGTTCAGCACGGTGAACGCGATGACGCTGGTTCCCTACTTCAAGGCCGGCATCGCGGGCGACGGCATGTACAACCGCTCGCTGACGCCGTTCGGGTTCCAGAGCGAGCGCCGCAACTTCTTCCAGGCGCAGGACACGTACCTGGACATGTCGCCGTTCTATCGGGCCGACAAGATTTCCGGCGCGCTGCTCATGTACCACTCGTGGGAGGACCAGAACACCGGTACCGCGCCCATCAGTTCGACACGCATGATGGCCGCGCTCCAGGGCTTGGGTAAACCGGCGTCGCTGTACATGTATCCGTACGAGGACCACAGCTTTGCGGCGCTCCAGTCGGACATGGATCTCTGGGCGCGTTGGGTGGCGTGGATGGACATGTACGTGAAGAACGCCAAGGCCGACAAGAAGCCGGTACCGTAATGGCGAAGAATAAGGAGGCCGTAAAGAAGGCTCGCGCCCATCGCAGCGCGACCAAAGCGCCAGCGAAGGGCCGGGCTGCCGACGCCAAGCAGAAGATCACGACATTCCTGTGGTACGACGGCAAGGCCGAAGAGGCCGCGCGCTTCTACGTGTCGCTCTTCAGGAACTCGAGGATCAACCGCGCCAATGCGATGATGGTGAGCTTCACGCTCGCCGGTCAGGGTTTCATCGCACTGAACGGCGGGCCCCAGTTCAAGTTCAACGAGGCGGTGTCGTTGCTGGTGGATTGCGCCAATCAGGCCGAGGTGGACGAGTACTGGACCAAGCTCACGGCCGATGGCGGTCAGGAGAGCCAGTGCGGCTGGCTCAAGGACAAATACGGGCTGTCCTGGCAGATCATCCCGAGCGCCCTGCCGAAGCTGATCGCGAAACCGGCGGCGATGCAGGCCATGCTCGCGATGAAAAAGATCAACATCGCGGCGCTCGAGCGCGCCTAGGCAGCCTTAGCTCGGCGCGCAGTGCTACCGGCGCTGCGGCGTGAGTCACGCGCCCGCCGACTCAAATTCTGTTCTTCACGATCACACCCAGCTAGCCGCCCTTGGCGCATCGCCATACATTCGGCGTTCCACGTGGAAACCGATCCTTCAGGGCTAATCGATCGTATTAGACCTGCGCTCGCGCCAGCTTACGAGGTGGAGCGCCGTGTTGGCGTCGGCGGCATGGCGATTGTCTACCTGGCGCGGGACGTGAAGCACGACCGCAACGTGGCGCTCAAGGTCCTGCAGCCCGAGCTTGCGGCCTCGGTTGGCGCATCGCGCTTCGTCCGTGAGATACGTTTCGCGGCCAGATTGACGCACCCGCATATCCTGCCGGTGCTCGACTCGGGCGAAGCCGACGGCCTGCCGTTCTACGTCATGCCCTACATCGACGGCGAGTCGCTGCGCGGCCGTCTCGAGCGCGAAGGGCGATTGACGCTGGACGACGCCATCGCCCTCACGAACGACGTCGCTGACGCGCTGCACTATGCGCATGCCGCCGGCATCGTTCATCGCGACATCAAGCCCGAGAACATCATGCTCGTCGGCGGGACGGGCGTCGTCGCCGACTTCGGTATCGCGCGCGCCATCAGCAGGTCGGTCGACGACAGCGAGGTGACTTCGGTAGGAGTGACGGTCGGCACGCCTGCGTACATGAGTCCCGAACAGGCAGCCGGCGAGGACGAGGTCGACGGGCGAAGCGACATCTACAGCCTGGCCACCGTCCTGTTCGAAATGCTCACCGGGCACCCGCCATTCTCCGGGAAGACAAGTGTTGCGCTCATCGCGCGCCGTTTTGTCGAAACAGCGCCGCGGGTTGCCAGCATCGTCCCAGTTCCGGGGCATGTGGATGACGCCGTCGCCGCCGCGCTGGCGATCATGGCAACGGAGCGGCCCGACACCGCGGCTGCCTTCAGCCGCGCGCTCAAAGGCGCAGCGCCCACGGCGACCCTGCGGCAACCGGACGCGCGCCCGAGAACGGACATCCATTCGGCGACGCGACCGAAGACGATCAGCAGCGACGACGGCTTGCCGTCCGTCGCGGTGCTTCCGTTCACGAATCTCAGCTCGGATCCAGACAACGAGTTCTTCTCGGACGGCATCACCGAGGAGATCATCGGCGCGCTCAGCCGGCTCCGCACCTTGCGCGTCGCCGCGCGGACGTCGTCGTTCGCCATGAAGGGCCGGCAAATGGACGTCCGCGCGATCGCCGAAGAGCTCGGCGTGGGCACGGTCGTGGAAGGCAGCGTGCGACGCGCCGGGTCTCGTGTGCGCGTGAGCGCGCAACTCGTGGACGCGCGAGCCGGCTCCCCGCTCTGGTCGGAACAGATCGACCGCGAACTCAACGACGTTTTTGCGATTCAGGACGAGATTGCAGACGCAATCGCCGGCGCACTCAAGGCGACGTTGCTTGGCGAGTCGGCCCGCTCTCATAGCGCGAGCGTCGGTGGCGGGGCGTATGAGGCTTACCTCCGCGGCCGGTACGCATTGAACAAGCGAACGGAACCTGAGTTGCGTCGTGCAGCCGCCGCGTTCCTGGACGCCACGGAGCAGGACGCCGAGTTTGCGCTGGCCTTCGCCGGCCTCGCCGATGCGCTGCTCATGCTCGGCGTGTACGGCGCCGAGCCGCCTGATCAGGTCATGCCGCGCGCGCATTCGGCCGCCCAGCGCGCGCTCGAGATCGATCCGGCACTGGCGGAGGCGTACACGACGCTGGGCGTCGTGCGGGCCGTGAATGACTGGGATTGGCGCGGCGCCGACGACGCGTTCCTGCGTGCGATCACGCTCGGCCCCCGATATCCAACCGCCCATCAGTGGTACGCCATGAATTATCTCGTGCCACACGGTCGATTCTCCGAAGCACGGACTGCCGTTGATCAAGCGCGCACGCTAGATCCGCTTTCAGCGGTCCTGAATGCCAGCGCGGCGGTGGTTCGTCATCTGAGCGGCGATGCCACCGGGGCCGCCGCCGACCTCCAACGGGCGATCGAACGAGATCCTGGATTCCCGATTCTGCACTACTTCCTCGGAAACGCCTTGCGCGATGCCGGGGGGTTGGAGGGATCGGCGAAGGCGCTGAACCGCGCGATTGAAACCTCGGGAGGCGGGACACCTGAGATGCTCGCCGGCCTGGCGCAAACGCTCGCCAAACTGGGCGACGCGGCCGGAGCGCGCCGGTTGTCGGCGGAACTCACCGCGCAGTCGGCCAATCGCTACGTATCGAGGGCGTTGCGCGCGCAGATTTGCGCGGCGCTCGGGGACCACGACGAGGCACTCGCTCACCTCGCCCGCGCGGCCGACGAACGCGATTCGGAACTCGTGTATATCGGCGTGCGACGCGCATACGATCCGTTGCGCGACACCGCCAGCTTCGCGGCGATCCGATCCCGCGTCGGACTGAGCTGACGCGGGATCCTCGAAGCAGTCAGGACATCACGCGCCTGACTTCTTCTGCATCACGTCGCCAGATCCGCCACCACCGGGGGCAGATGGCGCCGGCTCGTCGTAGTTGTACGTGTCGAAGAGCACCTTCCAGCTGCCGCGGTCGGCGATCCACACCACGAGGTACTTGAAGACCACCTTGATGATTCCGGTGGGGGTCGTGAACTGACCGTGCACGATGCCGAAATCCGTCGCCATGTCGCCCGATTTCGAGATCGTGATGCGTTTGGCGGTGAAGCGCAACTTGAGCGCGGGATCCTTGCACAGCGTAATCCATGCTTTCAGGATCGCCGGCCGACCGTGAATGGCTTTCTGATCCGGCCACACGCAGGTGGCGTTGGTCGCATAGAACGCGGCCACCGCTCTCGCATCGTGTGCATCGCACGCATCGCCCCACGCCTTGTCGAGCGCCTTGATCTTCTTCTCTTGAGACTTCTTGTTCATTCTCGCCATCGATCTGTCTCCGGTCAGGGTGTAAGCGAGTCGAGCAGTGTCTTCGCGACCACGAGGTCGCGCGTGTCGAAGCCTTCGGTGAACCAGCCATAGACGGGAGCGAGCAGCTCGCGCGCCGCCGTGCGCTCTCCGCGATCCGCGAGGAGCCGTGCAAGCTCCATGGCGCCGCGCAGTTCCCACGACTTTGCCTGCTGAGCGCGCGCCACCTCGAGGGACGCCATCAGCGCCTGCTCAGCTTCGCTGGTTCGGCCCATCGTCCGCAGGAGCCAGCCCTTGAGACGGAGACTCTCCGCGATGTGCGCGCGATCCTCGCGGCAGTCCTCGCGGGCGAGACTCTCGTTCATGAGCCGCAGCCCCTCGACGGCGTCCCCGGCGCGCGCAACGGCTTCGCCGACGCGAACGCCGAGGTAGGCGACCCAGATGCGTTGGCCCGTGGCGTTGAGACGCTTCGCGGACTCCCGCAACTGGTGAATGCCGTCGTCGAGGCGGTCCTGGATCAACCACGCCTCGCCGCGGCTGATTTCGGCCATGATCTCCGACATCAACGGGACGCCGAACTGCTTTCCAACGCGCTCGGCTTCGTCGGCGCACTGCAGCAAGTCGTCGGCCTGATGGCAATACTCGAACACCTGCGCGCCGAGCGTGAGCGCAAAGGCAACCTCGAACGGGCGGTTCAGCCCGCGAGCATGTTCGGCAGTCTCGCGCGCGACGGCGCGGGCCTGATCCGGATAGCCGAGCATCCACAGAAAATGCGCGCGATACATGCCGTCGCCGGCGAGCGGGTCGCTCGTGGTGAGCGCGCCGATGTGGGCATGGCGCTCACGGTCGTAGAGCCGCCGCAATGCGTCCCCGTGGTGGCGCGCTGCGACGTAGTCGCCTTGCCAGAATCGCGAGGCGAGCGCGGCGCGATGGCCTGACAGCTCGAGTGCTTCGCCCTTGCTCGCGGACGCCGCTTCGAGCATTCGTTCCGCCCACCGCATGGATTCGGCGAGCCGGCCGGCGGTCAGTGTGTGGACCCAAAGGCCGTACGCGACCGGCAACACAGACTCGCGATCATCGAGCGCTTCCGCGAGCCGCCACGCCGGTTCGAGCGCGGCGCCGACGTCCCCGGCCGCCCACCCCTTGTGCGAGAGCTCGGCCGGCCCGAGGCGCGTGCGCAGCCGCAGCTCCATGAGATCGCGATCGCGCGTGTGTGGCAACTTCGCGGAGGAGGCAAGTCCGGCCCGCAAGTGCGCGATCGCCTCTGGAAGCGCGGTGCGTTGCAGCGCGCGCTCCCCCGCGCGCGTCCAATGGGGGATGGCCTCCTTGTCGAGCGTGGCCGCGGTGTAATGGCGCGCCAACACTTCCGGCGCATTCTCGGCGATCTCGGGCTGCAGCCCGGTGAGCGCGCCTGCGATAGCGCCGTGAAGCTCGGCGCGGCGCGTCTTGAGCAACGAGTCGTACGCCACATCCTGTACAAGCGCGTGCTTGAAGGTGAACGTCGCCGCGGGAATCGTCCCGTGCCGGAACGCGAGACCGGAATCGGTGAGCTGGTCTAGGCCGACGTCCAGAGCGTCCGCAGGCATCGGCGACACTTCGGCGACGAGCTCGTAGCTGAACTCCCGTCCGATTACCGCGCCGATCTGCGCGATCTCCTTCACGGCCGGCACGCGGTCGAGACGCGCCATCAACGAGTCGCGCAGCGTTGCCGGCAGCACGATGTCGGCCGCCGACCCCGAGTACTCGTACCGGTCCTCGCGCTCGATCAGGCTGCCCGATTCGAGCACAGCCTTCGTGACTTCCTCGAGAAAGAGCGGCACGCCGCCCGCTTTATCGAGGATCTGCTCGACGAGCTGTGGCGGGAGCGCCTTGCCGCGCGCGAGCTGACCGACGATCGAACGCGCATCCTCGCGCTGGAGTCGCGACAGGTCGAGGGACGTCACGTGGGCCGCGGTGGGCCAGCGATTCACGAACTCCGGCCGGTGCGTGAGCACCGCCATGAGCGGAATACCGCCGAGCCGACGCACCAGCAGGTCGAGCACCTCGAGTGTGCTGGGATCGGCCCAGTGCACGTCCTCGAACAGCAGCAAGGTCGGCTGCGCGCGCGCGGCGGACTCCGTCATGTCCACCATCACGCGGATCGACTCCTCCTTCTGGCGGCGCGCCGAAAGCGCCGGCGCCGCATAGCGGGACTGGCTCGGAATCGAGAGCACGCTGGCGAGAAATGGCACATCCTCGCGCGGCAGGCCGTATCGGCCGAGCATCAGCGCCTCGAGTTTGTCGAGCTTTGATTCCGCGACCTCGGCGGGCTCGAATCGCAAGGCACGCTGGAGCGCGTCGAGGAACGGGTGAAACGCGCTGTTCATGCCGTAGGGCGAGCACTGAAAACGAAGGGCCCCGGCGCCGACGGCGTCCAGCCGTTCGCGCAGCGCGCTGATCATGCGGCTCTTGCCGAGACCCGCCTCGCCCGAAACCAGCACCATACGCCCGGTGCCGGCGCTCGCCTGTTTCCACTGCTCGAGAAGGACTTCGAGCTCCTGCCTGCGTCCGACGAGCGGCGTGACACCGGCCTGCGTTGCCGCCTCAAACCGGCTCGTTGCGCTGCTGCGCCCGCTCACGCGATACGCGCGGGTCTTGCGCGCGATCCCCTTCAAGTCCAGTTCGCCGAGATCCGCATACGTGAACGCGCCGCCCGCCAACTGGTGCGCGCTCTCGGCAATGACAACGCTCCCGGGCTCGGCCACCGCCTGAAGCCGCGCCGCGAGATTCATCGTCTCGCCGATGGCGCTGCCGTCCGACGGTGACACGACGACCACACCGCTCGCGATGCCGATGCGGACGCGGCGCTTGCTCGTGGCGTCGGTCCGCTGGTCGAACGTCTCGATGATGTCGAGCCCCGCGCGAATCGCGCGTTCGGCCTCGCCTTCGTGCGCGTGCGGATAGCCGAAAAACGCGACAATGCCGTCGCCGAGCCGCTGGAAGACGTAGCCGTCGTACCGGGTGACGCTCGCTCCGCACACCGCCTCGTAGTCCCGAATGACATCGCGCAGCTGCTCGGGATCAACGCGACTGCTGAGCTCGGTAAACCCCACCATGTCGCAGAAGAGCACCGTAAGCTGCCGGCGCTCGCCCTCGGTGCGCGCATCTCCGGCGCGCGCTGCGCGCCAGCCAGCAGTGTCGCGCGCCGCGAATTCGGCCACGGCCCTCAGCAACTTCTTGCGCGGCCCGAACGGAAGGCCGAGTTCCTGCAGGTCGGCCTCGGTCAGGATACGCAAAGCGGCGAGGTCCACCTCATTGTGCTCGAAGACGGCCGCGTATTGCTCCAGGCCGAGCTTCGCCAGCAGCTCGCGCATCGGGTCGATGGTCACGCGCGTATCTCCGGGCGGGGCGCCGCCGCGTATCGCTCGATCAGGCCGCGCTGAATCAGCCACCCGGCGATCGACAGCCCGGTGTCCAGCGACATGCGCGCGGACCACGCTTGGGCAACTTGGAGTGGCGTCATGCCAGCATGAACCTTGCGCAGCAGCGGCGCCAGTTCCCACCCACCGAGATAGGCGATCGGTGCGTCCAGCCCCGGATGCCGCAGCGAGGACTTTACCTCGACGAAATGTCCGCCAAGGCACGGGATGTCAACCCACTGAAGGCGGGGCGAGAGTTGAATCGGCTCGTGCTCCTGGAGCGCGACAGCGGTCGGCGCCGCTGCGTCGGGAGGCGCGCCGCTCGAGCGCACGCGCCAGAAGTCGCCGGCGTGATGCGACGCGGCCGTGGCGTAGTGCGTCGCCGCCCATGCCCGATGCCTCTCGGACGCGTCGCGCACACTGTCGCGATGGAATTGCCTCGCGGCGCCGGCGGATTCCGGACGACGGAGCAATGTGTTCACCACGATGGCGCCGGCGAGCGCGGTCTGTATCGCCTTCTGCACACCGCTCGACGACAGTGGGTCGAGCGCGAGGGCGGCGTCGCCAACCTTGATGTGCGCCTCTCCGATGCAATCGTCGTCGAAGTACGGGGTCGCGTCGGCCGTGGTCGGGGACGCGATGAGCTCTGCCGCCCGACACTCCTGCATCAGCGACGAACGGCCGATGAGTTCACGAAAGAGCGCGTCAAGCGGCGTTCCGCGTTCGGCACGCAAACGTTGGCCATCGACGAATACCAGCGTGTTGTAGCCGATGCCCGGGATCGGAACGCCCCAGTACCACTCGTGCTCACCGGCCTCGATGCTCGGCTGGTCGGGCAACCGCGCGCCGCGCCAGTACCCGTGAATGGCAATGGTGCGCGGCCCCGTCGGGCTCCGGCGACCTGGCGTCGCGCCCGCACGGCCGCTGGCGTCGGCCACGAATCGCGTGTGCAGTTCGCTCGCCGCGCCGTCCGCGTCGACGGTAAGCCGCCAGCCGTCCGGCGTCCGTGCACGATCCCGCACCGACGCGGGCTGGAGCACCCGCACCCCGCTGGCGACTGCATGCGCCAGAAGCGCGGCGTCGAATGCGCCGCGATCGACTACCGCGCCCTGTGCACCGGGATCGAGACGCGTGGCGGGGCCGCCGTCCCAGTTGGTCGAGACCGAGTGCACGCGCCTGAGGCCCGCCGCCTCGACGCACGCCCGCGCGCCCGCCGACTCGAGCAGCGGCACAACGCCGGGGCTCAGCGATTCCCCGAGGTGCCGCCGCGGGAAGCGCGTCCGCTCGATGATGCACACGTCGAAGCCGAGCTGCGCCATGCGCGTCGCGAACACACTGCCCGCCGGTCCGGCGCCGATGACGCAGACGTCCGACGTGACGCGAGTCATGGATGGCCGCTACGCAATCTCCCCCGGAACGTTCGGAGCAGTGCCGAGTCCGACGGAAGAGAGTCGCAAGTAGGCGCCGAGGCAGTAATGCAGCCAGCCGCGGATGTAGTCGCACGCCGGGCGGCCACGGCGAATGACCTCGTGATGGCACCCGCCGCCGCACATGTAGCGGGCCCAGCACTTCGTGCACGGCTCCTGGCGGTGCACGTGACGGTCGCGCAGCCAGTCCGCGCGCCGCGTTTTGTCGATGCCCGTGCTCAACGACCCCATGCTGGCCTTGGTGTCGCCGACGAACCGATGACACGCCGACAACTCGCCGTCGGCAGCGACGCCGAGATACCCGGCGCCGGCGCCGCACGGATACGGGCGGTGCGTGCCTTTTTGGATCTCGCGCAGCGCGTTCAGCATGTTCGCGAACGGATAGCGTTCTCCCGCGAGCGTGCGCCGCTCGAACTCGCGGCCGCAATCGATCATCTCGCCGAGCATCGTCTCGAGGTCGTCGCGGTCGAGTTCGCCCTCGCCGGTGGGCGAGCGCAGCATCGGTGAGAAACCGACGCTGAAGAAGCCGGCCGAGACAAACTGGTCGAGCGTCTCCCGGAGACTCAGGTTGCGCGGCGTGACCGTCACGCGCGCAGTGACTTGCATGCGCCGCTGCCGCGCGAAGAGCGGGTCGAGATTCCCCATGATGCGGTCGAAGCTGCCTTTGCCGCTCTTGAACGGGCGCTGCGCATCGTGCGCGTCCCGGGGGCCATCGAGACTGACCGTTACCGCGAAACCGAACTCCTCGAAGAAGTCCGCGTCGGCCGCCGTTACCAGCGTGCCGTTCGTAGTGATGGAGAAGTTGAGCGTCACGCCGCGCTCACCGGCCATGCGCGCGGCCCGACGCGTTGTTTCCTGAAGCAGCGCGCGATTCGCCAGCGGTTCGCCGCCGAGAAACGCAAGGTTCAGCCGCGACCCGGGCTCGGCGCCGTTCACGAGCAGGTCCACTGCTTGTTCCGCCGCCACGCGAGCCATGTTCTTCGCCACACCGCCGAACTCGCCCTGCTGCGCGTAACAATACGTGCACCCGAGGTTGCATTTCTGCGCGATGGCCAGCGACAGCGCGTGGATTGGAGGGCCGGTCAGCGGTTCGTCGTCGATGAACGGCGTGCCCCGCAGGCCGATTGCCTCGGTCAGCGCGGTGACGTGTCCCGAGTCGATCGCGTTGGCGAACCGGTCGAACAATGCCGCGTCTGCGTCGAACAGGCGGCTCCCGTCGGTAATGAAGACGTGCTTGCCGAACTCCGTCTCGATCAGGTGCGCATCGGGCGACGTCGGCGCGGAGTTCGCCATGAAGCGACGCGCTTCGGCGCGGATGGCGTCGAAGCGTTCGTCCAGGGCCGCGCTCGCCACCGCGGTCACGCCTTGGGCTCGCCCGGAGCGTCCTTGCCTTCGATGGCGAAGCGGAGCCACTTCTCCCATTCATTGAAGAGGTCGTCGTACAGAATCAGCCGGGCGTCGCTGTAGTCGTCCGGCACGTACGATCCGTTGTGGACTTTCTGCAGCCAGTTGTCGCCGACGCTCAGGCCCGACGTCGACGCGGCGACGTTGACGAAGTCCGGACGCGCCGAGGCCCAGTAGTAGCACGAGCATTCCCGGTAGTCGTTCTGCCATGGAGAGCAAAGTCCCATGGTGAGCTCGCCCGGCTTCGCGAGATCCGGCGCGATGACCCCCGAATCGCCGTCGAAGAATTCGCGGACGGCGAAGGTCCTGGTGATGTGCTTGTCCTCGGGATGCCACGCCACCTGGTCCCACCAGGACTCCTCTTTGCTGAAGTGGCACGTCACCGTCTGGCCGGCGCGCTCGTGCAGCATGAGCGCCAGCAGGTTCGACCATTCGAGCGGCGCGAGCCCGTGCGGACTGGCCTCGAACGACAGCACCACGGACTCGTTGGCCGTGTCGTACGGATTCGGCCCGATCTGCGTCGTCATCGTGAGAAACTCGCGCTGCGTCCTCTTGCCTTTGGCGCGCGGACCGGGATACGACACCTTGAGCAGCCGGTGTCCCACGAGATGCCGCATCTTCGGGTTCTCAGCTTCCATCACGAGGTTGTCGTATTCGCGCAGCACGATGCCGTCGAAGACGCGCCGCCACACGAAACGAAAATCCACCTCCAGACCGGGCGTGCAGTTTCCGATCGACGTGATCGGACGGGAGCTTACGGGGTTCCCCTGCGCCACGTGATGCACCGCCGACGCGATGCGCGTCGCGCGCGACGCGGTCTGATTGCGCGGGACGAGCCGTGACTGCGGCATGTCGGCCTCGATCAGGACGTCGGGGTCCGGCGGCTCGACCGGCTGCCCAGCGGCCTTGTAGATCGTGCGAATCTGCCGGTGCGTGAGCGCGAGATAGTTGCCGTCGGCACCGCACATGAGCGCGGGCATCTTCCTGCGACCGTTGTCGGTGAAATCGCCCACCTCGTTCGGCTTGCGGAGGAGCGACGGGAACCAGGGGGCCGCTCCCGCCCGCATGGCCGCGTACACCTGTTGGTGCAGCCCCATGATCGCGAGCGTATCGGCGGTCGGGGGCGAGAACACGGGCCGCATCGTACGGTACACGTCGAACGCTTCCTCGGCCGGCATCGTATCGATGTCCAGCGGATCGCGTCCCTCGACAGAGTTGCCGTTCATCACGGATACGTTGAGGAAGCGCACCGTCTCGTACGCGCGGCGCACGATGTCCTCGGCGCGCGCACGGGTGACTTCCGGCGCTTCGTCCGGCGAGATCGCCGGGCCCCAGATTACCTGGTCGAGATCGTCGGCGAGACTCCGCACGAATAGCGAGTCGGGCACCAGCGCTGGCGGCGACGCGCACAGACGGGCGATGGCGCTGAGCGCCCTGCCCTTTTTTGGCTTGAACGTGACTTCGACGAAGCCGTCGCAGGCATCGTCGAAATACCCGCGGCTCACCGCGATGTTGTCGTTGAGCCAGCAGGGTCCGGGCGGGATGATCGCAAAGAGCGCGGGCGGCTGCGTCTCGCTGTAGAACTTCCCGTCGTAGTTGGGATCGGCGTTGCGGATCGCCGGCGGAATCGAAAAGCGCCACCATCCCTTGCGCTTGTCGTAGACCGCTTGCTCCTTGGGAACGACGAACAGGTTTTTGACGCTCGGGTCGGCGTCGCGCATCTCCTGTATTTCCTTCTCGTCGAGCTTGGGGCCGTAGATGAGCCCCTTCGCGGGCATGAAGCGCAGGCGAATCTCCGGATGCGCGTCGTTCGGCCGGATGTACCGCACGGTGCCGAAGTCGATGAAGTGTTTCGCCGAGAGAAAGTTCTTGCAATGACCCTCGAGCCGATGTTTGGTGTGGTCCGAGAACGGACCGGCCGAGGCATCCACACGGTCGCTCTTGTTCGCCGTGCGGCGTTCGACCTTGCGATTGCCGACCTTCACGGTCCAAGCGATGTCTTTCGGCGTCGCCCCGTGCCGCTTCAGCAAGGCGAGCGTGAGCGGCTGAGGGGTCGTCTCGTTGTCCACGAGCGCCCACACCTCGAGAAACGGCGCGACCGGACGAATCCGCCCGTCGGTCTTGAACTCGACTGAGTTCGGGACGGTCACGCGGCTGATCTCGCCGGACTCATCGTCGACAACGAAGGTTTTTTCACCGACGATCTTCCGGAAGCCCAGCGGCTTGTCCGGATCCTCGACCATCGTGAAGTTGTCCAGGGGCTCGTTCGCGGAGCCCAGCCGCCCGATCGCGAACGGGGGAAGTATGCGCAGCTCTCGAATGGTCATGCGCCGAATCTCCGGCTTGGGCTCAGCCCCGTGAGGACTTGCTCGATCCATGTCCTCGCATTGCGATCGAGATCACGGAGCGATGTGAGGTACCGCTCTCCGTCCCTGGGCGCGTCGGCGAGGTTCTTCTTCGTCGGGTGCAGCAGCTCGGCGGTCAGCTCCTCCGACGTGACGAGCAGATCGAACTGCATCCGCCAGAAATTGCTTTCGGGATACGGTGGGGTGAGCGTGTACGGCATCTGAAACGGCGGGCCGGCGCGCGCTGGATCCTTCGCCGTCCTGAGCGGGAGCCGCACCAGAATGCCGGCAATCGCTTTCAGGTTGTACATCTCGCTGAACACGCGGGCCATGATCGGGCCGCGCCGCACGTTCACCGCTTCCGGCGCGTCGCGCGGCACACGATACGCGTACGTCAGGAGGGTCAGCAGCATCCGGTAGCGAATATTGAAAAGGCTGGCCCACGTTCGCGACGGCTCGGCGGTGATGGAGGTCGACGTGGAGGCGCCACCGTCGTGCGTGGGTGCGTCGGCGATCGGATTCGTGGGCACGTGCCGGGCAGGCGACCAGCCACGACCCTCCTGCTTCGTGATCGCCTTCAGTTCGCGAAAGATCCCGGCGAATCGGTCGAAATGAGACGGCTCGACCTTGGGGCCGCTGCGGTGGTACTCCGCCTCGCCCTGGCCCGCGACGTCCTTGAGCGCCGCAATCGCTTCGGTGCGCGTTGCGACCCGAGTGACGATGACGCGCGTCTTTCGCTCGTGCGGCGGCGGCCCCTCCGACGGCGGCGCGTTGGGCGCGCGCGGTCCGGGACGGTATCCTCGGCCCCAGTCGTCGAACGTCGCCTGATACTTGTATGTCTCGGGTTCGAACATGGTGTCCGGAATCTTCGCTTCGTCGGAGATAACCTCGAGGACGCGGTCGTAGATCTCGCCAACCTGATGCGCGTCGGGATCCTTGATGTATCGCATGACCTCGCGTTTGACGATGCGGTCTTCCTTCTCCTCCAACTCCCCCGACGGCATTTCGGCGAACGTGTAGTTGGCAATTGACTTCAACGAGAACGGCTCGAGCTCGAACGGAAACGGGTAGAACGGCGTGCTCCACGGATAGTCGTCGCGTTCAAAACTGACGGGGCCTCCAATGAGGCAGAGCACATTCTGCACGGTGAGCAGATGCCCCATCTCCTCACGAGCGACAGTGAGAATGGTGTCCCTCCATCGGTGCACCTCGCGGTCGTACTTCGAGGCTTTCAGGCCGCCAAGCGAGTATGCGGAGTAGAGGTACTCCACCATGAGCCCGTGTTCGATCTCGGCCGCGATGTGCAACAGCATGACCAGATAGTCGCGCCAACTCATCTCCGCCGGCTTGGGCGGAAGCGCGTGGTCGCCAGATGTCTTCTTGGCTTTCGGGGGCGGCGGTCTGCTGATGTGGCGGTATTTGCGTGAGGCCATCGTCGGCCCTCGATGCCGGGTAGGTCCTTCGAAAATGTGACGCGTGGCTGCCGTGACGTCCAGACTCTCGATGCGCCAGTGACTTGGCGCGCGCTAAGGCGAAACCCGGGTTGCGGCCGGTTGCCGCGAGCCGTACGGTAGATGCGAGCTGTTTCGCCCTTCCCTTGCGAGGAGGCAACCGATGCCGGGCCTTCCATCAATGAACGTCAATGGCAAAGCGGTCAGCGCGGATGTTGAGCCGCGCACCCTGCTCGTCGAATTCCTGCGCGACGACCTCGGCCTGACGGGCACCCACGTCGGCTGCGACACCGGCCAGTGCGGCGCGTGCACCGTCCTGGTCAACGGTATGGCCGTGAAAGCGTGCACCGTGCTCGCGGCTCAGGTGGCTGGCGCCAACATCACGACGATCGAAGGACTCGCTGCGCCCGACGGCACCTTGCACCCCATGCAGGCCGCCTTCAAGGAATGCCACGGCTTGCAGTGCGGTTTCTGTACCCCGGGGATGGTGCTGAGCGCGATCGACCTCGTCAAACGGCATCCGGGCGCGTCAGAAGAAACGATTCGTTCGGAGCTGGAAGGAAACTTCTGTCGCTGCACTGGCTATCAGAACATCGTGCTCGCGGTGAAGCAAGGCGCCGCGGCGATGAGCCGCTAGGAGAATCGACCAATGACAGCGACAGCCAGTCCGATTGGACAGTCGATTCGCCGAAAGGAAGACGTTCGATTCCTCACCGGCGCCGGCCAGTACACGAACGACATCACGGCCCGGCACACGACGCACGCGTACTTCCTGCGCTCGCCGCACGCGCACGCGACCATTCGCGGCATCGACACAAGCCGGGCTAAATCAGCACCCAGCGTGCTTGCGATCTTCACGGGTGAGGACCTCGTCGGCGTCGGCGGCCTGCCGTGCGGATGGCTCATCACCGGCACCGACGGCAAGCCGATGGCCGAGCCGCCCCATCCGGTGCTCGCGCGAGGCAAGGTCCGTTACGTGGGCGATCCCGTCGCGCTGGTAATCGCCGAGTCGCTGCACCAGGCGAAAGACGCGGCCGAGTTGATCGACGTCGACTACGACACGCATCCGGCGGTGGTGAACGGCATCGAGGCGCTCAGGCACGGCGCGCCGCAGCTGCACGACGTCGCCCCGAACAACAAGTGCTACACGTGGGCGCTTGGTGACCCGACAGCGGTGGACGCGGCGTTCGCGAAAGCTGCGCACGTGACGAAGCTCGAGATCTACAACAACCGCCTGATTCCCAACGCGATCGAGCCGCGCGCGGCGATGGCGGTGCACAGCCGCAGCGACGACAGTTACACGCTCCACGTCGCCAATCAGAACCCGCACCTCGAGCGCTTGCTGGTGTCGGCGTTCGTATTGGGGCTGCCGGAACACAAGGTGCGCGTCATCGCGCCCGACGTCGGCGGCGGGTTTGGCTCGAAGATCTACCTGTACCCCGAAGAGACCGCGATGATGTGGGCGAGCAAGCAGGTCAACCGACCGATCACCTGGGTGGCCGAGCGGAGCGAGTCGTTTCTTTCCGACGCCCACGGCCGCGACCACACGACACATGCTGAGCTGGCGCTCGACAAGGACGGCAAATTCCTCGCGTTGCGCGTGCACACGAACGCCAATGTTGGTGCGTACCTCTCCACGTTCGCGTCGTGCGTTCCGACGATCCTGTACGCAACCCTTTTGGCCGGGCAATACACGACGCCTGCCATCTTCTGCGAAGTGACGGCGGTCTTCACCAACACCGCGCCGGTGGACGCGTACCGCGGCGCCGGCAGACCCGAAGCGACGTACGTCGTCGAGCGCATCGTGCACCAAGCGGCCGTGGAGATGGGAATCGCGCAGGACGAGATCCGCCGCCGCAACTTCATTCGCACGTTCCCCTACCAGACGCCCGTTGCGCTCGTGTACGACACCGGCGCGTACGAGCCGTCGCTCGATGAAGCCATGAAGGCCGCGAACGTGGCGGGCTTCGCGAAGCGCAAGGCCGAAGCGGAAAAGCGCGGCAAGCTTCGTGGGCTCGGGTACGCGGCGTACATCGAGGCGTGCGGCATCGCGCCGTCGAACATTGCGGGCGCGCTCGGCGCGCGCGCGGGACTGTTCGAGGCGGGTACGGTCCGGGTGAATCCGACGGGCAGCGTCACGGTCATGACGGGTTCGCACAGCCACGGCCAGGGACACGAGACCACGTTCGCGCAGGTCGTCGCCGGCAGGCTCGGCATCCCGGTCGATAATGTCGACATCGTGCACGGCGACACGGGGCGCATTCCGTTCGGCATGGGCACGTATGGCTCGCGCTCCCTCGCAGTCGGTGGCTCGGCCATCGTGAAGGCGCTCGACAAGATCATCGCCAAGGGCAAAAAGATCGCCGCGCACCTGCTCGAGGCGTCGGACGCCGACATCGAGTTCAGGGACGGCAAGTACACCGTCGTGGGGACGGACAGGGCCAAGGCGTTCGGCGAGGTCGCGTTCGCGGCGTACGTGCCGCACAACTACCCCTTGGCAACGCTGGAGCCGGGACTCGAGGAGACGGCGTTCTACGATCCCACGAATTTCACCTTCCCTGCGGGAACGCATATCGCCGAAGTCGAAATCGACACCGAGACCGGTGTGGTGTCGCTCGTCGACTTCACCGCGTGCGACGATTTCGGGACGATCATCAATCCAATGATCGTCGAGGGACAGGTGCACGGCGGCTTGGCACAGGGCATCGGGCAGGCGCTGCTCGAGAACTGCGTGTACGACCCCGAGAGCGGCCAGCTCCTCACCGGCAGCTACATGGACTACGCGATGCCGCGGGCGGATGACCTTCCGAAGTTCAAGGTCTCGAACACGGTCACGCCGTGCACGCACAATCCGCTGGGCGCCAAGGGCTGCGGCGAAGCTGGCGCGATCGGAGCGCCGGCGGCCGTGATGAACGCGGTCATGGACGCGCTCGCCTCGGCTGGCGTGAAGCACCTCGACATGCCGGCGTCACCACATCGCGTCTGGCAAGCCCTTCGCGCGGCGAGGGCTTGAACATGTACTCATTCGATCTCGTCCGTCCGACCTCAGTCGCCGACGCGACTGCGGCGCTGAAGAAAAAGGATGCGAAGGCACTCGCGGGCGGTCAGAGCCTCGTCGCCGCCATGAAGTTGCGGCTCGCGCAGCCGCGCACGCTCGTCGACCTCTCGCAGCTGGCCGAGCTCAAGGGCATCAAGAAGGACGGCAATGCGGTGACGATCGGCGCGCTCGCGACGCACGCCGAAGTCGCAGAGTCGAGCGTTGTGAAGGCCGCCATTCCGGCGCTCGCGGACTTGGCGAGCGGCATCGGTGACCGGCAGGTTCGGAACATGGGAACGCTCGGTGGGTCGATCGCACACAACGATCCCACTGCGTGCTACCCGGCTGGTTTGCTCGCGCTCGGTGCGACCGTTCGCACGAACTCGCGCACGATTGCGGCCGACGACTTCTTCACCGGGATGTTCGAGACGGCCCTCAAGGACGGCGAGATCATCACGTCTGTCTCGTTCCCCATTCCGACGCAAGCCGCGTACGTGAAATTCCCGAACCCGGCGTCGCGCTTCGCGCTGGTGGGCGTGTTCGTTGCCCGCGCGAAGGACGGCGTCCGTGTCGGAGTGACCGGTGCGGCGCCGTGTGCGTTCCGATCGAAGCCGCTGGAGGCTGCGCTGGGCAGAAACTTCACCGCGGATGCGGCGAAGGCGACGATGATCGGCGCATCGGGACTGAACGGCGATCTGCACGCGTCGCCCGAGTACCGAGCGCATCTTATTCCAGTACTCGCAGCGCGCGCCGTGACTGCGGCCGGGACGACGCGCTGACGAACCCGCTACCCGCATCCGTCGACGAGGTCGCGGGGCTGCTCGACCGGCACGACTACATCACCGACCGGCAGCTCGCGACCTCGGTGTTTCTCGGGCTCACGATGGCCCGTCCCCTTTTTCTCGAGGGCGAGGCAGGCGTCGGAAAAACCGAGCTCGCCAAGGTGTTGGCCATCGCGCTCGGCAAGCCGCTGGTGCGGCTGCAATGCTATGAGGGCCTCGACACCAGCTCCGCGGTCTACGAGTGGAACTATCCGCGCCAGATGATCGAGATCCGCCTCGCCGAAGCAGGGGCCGCCGATGTGGACCGGGCGCGGCTGGGAGACGACATCTTCACGGAGCGGTTTCTCCTGCGTCGGCCGCTGCTGGAAGCGGTCGCGCCGACTGACGGGATCGCACCAGTGTTGCTGATCGACGAGCTCGACCGCGCCGACGAGCCGTTTGAGGCGTACTTGCTGGAAGTGCTCGCCGACTATCAAGTGACGATTCCCGAGCTGGGGCCGATCAAGGCCGCGGTGCCGCCAGTCGTCGTGATCACATCGAATCGTACGCGCGAGATTCACGACGCGATCAAACGGCGCTGCTTGTACCAATGGATCGGGCATCCCGACGCCGCGCGCGAGCTCGCGATCGTGCGGCGCAAGTGTCCGCGGGCGTCGGAAACGCTGGCGCGCGAAATCGTGGGCGTGACGCAGCATCTACGAACCATGGACCTCTTCAAAGCGCCTGGCATCGCTGAGACGGTGGATTGGGCCGAGGCCCTCGTGGCGCTCGATCGCGTATCGCTCGATCCGCAGACGATCGTCGATACCGCGGGCGTGCTGCTCAAGTACCAGGACGACGTCGGCGCCCTCACACCCGAGAAGGCGGCAGAGCTCATCCGGCGATGAAGCGGTTCGCGGAGAACATCGTGCACTTCGTGCGACTGCTGCGCGCTACCGGAATTCCGGTGGGCCCGAACCGAACGCTCGACGCGCTGGCTGCAGCCGCCGCCGTCGGCGTGGCGCGCAAGGACGATTTCAGGGCGGCGCTCTCCGCGGTGTTGATTTCGCGCCAGGAACACCAGCCGATGTTCGATCAGGCGTTCGAAGTGTTCTGGCGCAACCCGCGGATGCTGGAGAAAATGATGGCGGCGTTGTTGCCCAAGGCCGCCGGGCGCTTTGAGCCGCAAGCCGCGAGTGTGCCGGCGCGGATCGCGGAGGCGCTGCTGGCGCCCGCGCTGGGGCGCCGCCCGCGCACAGAGCCGAACGACGTCGAATTCGACGCAGCGCTCACGTTTTCGCCACGCGACGTGCTTCGTCAGCGCGACTTCGAGACGATGTCTGTCGAAGAGCTGGCGGCGGTGCGCGGCATGCTTGCACGGGTGCGGCTTCCACTGCCCGAGCTGCCCACACGTCGTACGAGACCGGCCGCGCGTGGGCAGCGGATCGACCTGCGCGCTACGATGCGGCGCGCCACCGGAAATGCCGGCGCCCTGGCGCCACTCGAACGGCGCGAGCGCCGTCGCCGCAGGCCATCGCTCGTGGTGCTCTGCGACATTTCCGGCTCGATGGAACGGTACTCGCGAATGCTGATGCACTTCCTGCACGCGATCACGAACGACCGCGACCGCGCGCACGTGTTTCTCTTCGGAACTCGGCTGACCAACGTCACGCGCCAATTGCGGCACCGCGACGTTGACGTCGCGCTCGCGCGCGTGGGCACCGCGGCAAGCGACTGGGCCGGCGGTACGCGCATCGGCTCGTGCCTGCGCGAGTTCAACCGGCGCTGGTCTCGCCGCGTCTTGGCGCAGAACGCGGTCGTGCTCCTGATCAGCGACGGACTCGATGCCGAGTCGGGGGCCGGACTCGCGGCCGAGATGGAGCGGCTCTCCAGATCCTGCCGGCGCGTGATGTGGCTCAATCCACTGTTGCGCTTCGATCGCTTCGAGCCACGGCCCGCCGGAGTCAGGGCGATGCTTCCGTATGTGGATGACTTCCTGCCGTGCCACAACATGGACAGCCTGCTGCAACTGGCGGCGGCGTTCGACAACGCACGGCCCTCATGGAACTGACTGGGTCGCGAACGTTGCCAGCGCCGGTCAAGCACGTGTGGCGGGCACTGAACGATCCGGCGACGCTGCAGGC
>ERZ1292623.1675-Hain-H51-01um-R1-1675-length-20858-cov-11_pt1 | contig 20858 bp, 21 predicted proteins | sample MGYA00564398_ERZ1292623 | MGnify/ENA primary metagenome ERZ1292623 (study PRJEB36523, sample SAMEA6512633) | groundwater metagenome | collected 2019-01-07 | study: AquaDiva: Metagenomics assemblies of 32 groundwater samples | reverse complement strand
AGAATCGAACTCGCGACTTCCATCTTACCAAGATGGCGTTCTGCCACTGAACTACTCCGGCATTATCTATTCCTTCCCTTTCTTCCCTCTTTGATTCCTTTTGTCTCTTTCAAACGTTTAAAAAACTCAACTTGGCCTAATCTCTTATTTGCTTCTTTTTTGGTATGATAACTGCCCAGACTTTTTTCGGTCTTCTCGGAAAGCACATACCATTTTGCCCCGATTTTACGAAGCATATGAATCTATACAACCAAGTTAGAACCTATTTATAGTGAGCTCGTCGAATCTACTTTAGCAAAAAATCTTGAAAAAAGAAAGTGAGAAGAAGTGGCCGCCGCAAAGCGGCGGCCACACCCATCCCACAGCTCCGCCCGCCGCAGACGGCGAGACAAAACAGAAAAATTATCTTTTAATGATTGAGATTTTGCGCGCGCCGGATTTTTCTGAAAAATGAACGGATAATTTTTCTGTTTTGTTATTTCCTCTAACGAGGAATAGTGGAGCCGCTTGCCTACCCCTTTTTGAAACCGCGACACTTGACAAAGTAATATATCTGATATATAATGTGAAAATAGGAGGTGTGATATGGCAGATCAGTTCCTTCCAGTGCAGTCTATACTACAGATTGCCGGAGCCGCAGTACTTCGTAGAGTAGCGTCTGAAGTAGAAACCGGCAGTTTCCCTTCAGATGTAACCCTCTATGAAATTGGCCGGGCGTTGCATACTTTTTGTGTCAAAGCTCCCGAGCCCGGCGACGCTATCGCTCATATCCTTCATGGACTGTTCGATAGCTACGACCCAACCTAACGGTTGGGTCCCCACCAGAGTTTCTTTATAGAGATTCTGGTGGGAATTATTCCACAGTTCTTTCAACCAGCTCGAGAGGAGAGCATTGTGAGTACACAGCAAGTTTTTCGTGCCGATGTCATTTGCAAGAACGAAGATCAGGTGGCATTTGAGCAGAAAGGATTCCATCATGCCAGCTGATATCCAGCCGTCGAGCGTGCGACAGCTTCAAAGACTACATCAAGGAGCTGGTACGCGAAGAACTCTTGCCGCACTACGACAAGGTCGAATGTACGATCTGGCAGCATATGCCCGATGTCGCTGGCCACGACCCCGAAGGTTTCATCAGACGAGGAACCTTCGCGTTACGCAAGGAAGACCCGTGAGCACTGTCTCACATCCGGAGTACACGATGTACTCCTGTTCCCACCAGAGGCGCTTGGAGAAATCCGGCGCCTTTTTCTTTCCCTTCAGGGTGGATAATCGGCTCCGCGTTCTGCGAAAGCAGAACCATACTTCGCGATTTTTCGGAAGCCATTTCATGGGCGGCGCTTAGCGCCGCCCATTCAGAAGTCGGGAAACTTCCCCTTTGTAGTATCCTTGTGGGTAGGGAGGGATTTGCACCCCCGAAGGCCAACGGCCGGTGCGTCTACAGCGCACCCGGTTTGTCTACTTCCGTACCTACCCATTTTTGTAACCTATTTAACTTTTTAGGATTACTTGAACCAATCTCAATTAAAAATTTTTTTAAATCTGCTTTTCGTGTAAGATACAAATTTTGATCGCTAATTTTTGATGGATTGAAACCTAATAATTTTAACATTCTTCTGGTATCTTTCAATAAAGGTACTGATCGATTACAAAAAGATATTTGTGTCCCCCACCGTAATTTATATACCGAACCATCAGTATCAAGAAAGCCTCTTATAAATGCTTTCATAAAATTCTCATTTTCAAAAATCCACTTTGGAGCTCCCATTTGTTCTTTCACTTTATTTTTTACAAGTCCCATACTCATTAAAAGTTTAACTAATTCTCGAAAACCTAAATATAAAGTTAAATACTTGCTATCTTTTGCCATTTCTTTTAATTCATACCAAAAAATCTTTTTAAATAACTCTTTTACATAATCTCCATATTCGTTGGGTTTAGTTCCTAAAAAGACAAAAACTTGTTCATCGCTTACGTGACCATCGCCACACATTATTCCAATAAACTCTGCCAACTCTATACTATATCCATTAGTATTTAATTTACGCTTATTTGTATAATTTTCTTTCAGATATGGAATTGTCTTTATATCCAATCTTTTTAAACGATCGTATACTGTCTGGTATTTTATACCTAAAGTTTTACCGACTTCAAAAATAGTCAAGTTCTTTTTAATGTACAAATCTTCTAATACTTTTCTATGCTTATTTTCTTCTTCTCTTTTCCACTTTCTAGGCATAATTTATTATATCAATAAATTATCCCCTCTGGCAATAGTATTAGTGAATTATTTTTTCGAGTGCTTTTTTTGACTCTTCATCATTCGGGTCAAGCTCCAAAACAACGTCGAAAACCTCTTTGGCGTCCTGATACATCTGATTTTCAAAATAAAGAATCGCTAGAGCTTTATAAAGATTCTTGTCTTTGGGATTCATTGCAATATCAGCAATGAGAGCCGACTCTTTTGTCTTAAAATAAGACAGGCTCGCTTTTGACTCCTCGGCCAGATCTTCATTCTTTTCTTTGAATTCCGGTTTTACTGGCTTAGCTTGTCTGTTTTCCAAAAGCTTATTTACAAAATTATCTGTTTTTAAAGACAAAATCCTGACTCTCCTTAAAAACTTTTCGTAATCTGTCGAAGCATTTTTCTTAAAGCCGTGAAAATCTATTTTATTCCAAATATCAAAAAATTCCGGAACCAACAGATGCCAAATATCTTCTTCAATCTCCGGCAGGTCTTCTTTTTTCTTGATTTCTTTAATTTTAGGCCAGAGAATGTAGCCGAGACCGGCCGCTCCCGAAGCAAACAAAATTAATGGAATAAGTAAAAACATAAATCTAAACGGAAAAATAGGATAAATCCCCTACCTTAATATTCTCTCCTAACTTTGCGATATACTTTTCCAAAAGCTGTTTAATAGTCAGGCTCTGGTCTTTTATGAAAACCTGCTCCAAAAGCTCATCGACGGTTTTGGGCTTCATTGAAGCCACTTGCATCGCAAGGTTATGAGCCAGCTCTCTGAATTCGGGACTTTTGGCCACAAAATCTGTTTCGCAGTGCAAAACAATGATCGCCCCCACTTTTCTATTTGAATGGATATAACTTTCAACTACTCCTTCTTTGGCCGTCCTGGCAGACTTTTTTTCGGCTATTTCATGCCCCCGGGAAATCAAAATATCCATAGCTTTTTCTTCATCTCCAGCGGCGGCCTCCAAAGCATTTTTAATGTCCAAAACCGAAAGGCCGGTTTGTTCGCGAAGTTTTTTGATAGAATCAATCATACCAAAGCTTTCTTTACGGTTTCCAAAATCAACTCAACTGACTGCCTCGAATTATCATTGGCCGGAATCGGATAATCAACTTGGGTCGGGTCGCTTTCTGTATTGCAAATACATACAACCTTGATGCCCATTCTCTTTGCCTCTCTAAGAGGCAAAGCTCCATGCCTTAAAGAACTTAAAAAAACCACATCCGGCAGTTTAGTCATATTCACAAGGCCTTCGAATTTTTCCTGAAGCAGTTTGATTTCTTTTTCAAAATCATATCTTTCTTTTTTGGTCAGCTTATCCAAATATTCTTTATTGCCCCACTTCTCTTTTTTTTCCTTATAATACTTTATTCTTTCCTGAATCGTCTTGAAATTGGTCAAAGTTCCCCCAAGCCACCTTTCCTTAACATAAGGCATTGAAAAAAGATTGGCGATCTCGCTTATCTTTTCTTCTGAATGCTTGGTCAAAGCCGTCCAAAAAATGACTCCCCCGCTTTCTTTTATCTTCTTCAGAAACTCAATCGCTTCTTTAAGGGTTTCTTCTGTTTTGAAAATGTTTATGAGGTGGATTGAATCTTTTAAGGCGTAAATAAAAGAATCCATCTTGGGGTGCCGGACGGTTTTCTTTCGGCCGTAATGGACTCCAGCCAAAAGCATATCTTCGTATGTAGGCATAATTGCAGTCCAATTAATTTCAGACATAAAAGGAATAATATAAAAAATCGTTGAAATTTTCAATAGTTTATGATACTATCACTGAATTATGAAGCAAAATATCCACCCCCAATATTATCCCGAAGCTAAGGTTAAATGCGCCTGCGGCAACGAATTTACCGTTGGGGCTACTATGCCCGAGATTAAAATCGAGGTGTGCTCAAACTGCCATCCTTTTTACACAGGCAAAGGAATGCTGCTTGATTCCAAGGGCCGGGTGGAAAGGTTTAAGAAACGGCTTGAAAGAAGCGCCAAAAAGAAAAAGTAATCTACGAATAACGAATCCATACTAATATACTAATGTACGAATTAGAAAATCAGTTATTAGTTTATTCGTAGATTCGTAATAGATTCGTAATTCGATGATAGACGAAGTCATTATGGAGATAAGGGCCGGCACCGGCGGCGAAGAAGCCGCTCTTTTTGCGTCCAACCTGTTCAATATGTATAAAAAATACTCTCTGAAGCACGGGTGGCGTTTTAATGTTCTTGATTCCAGCCGTTCTGACTTGGGAGGCTTAAAACAGATTACTTTTGAAATCTCCGGTATTGATACCCTTAAAAAAATGAGAAACGAGGCCGGGGTTCATCGAGTTCAAAGAGTCCCAAAAACTGAAAAATCAGGCCGGGTTCATACTTCTACGGCAACTATTGCCATTCTTCCAAAACCGAAAGAAGCTGATGTCAAAATAAATCCGGCTGATCTGGAAATAACCTTTTTCCGCTCCGGCGGGCCGGGAGGCCAAAATGTCAATAAAGTCGAAACTGCGGTAAGAATAAGACACAAACCATCCGGACTTGTGGTCGCCTCGCAGGAAGAGCGCTCCCAGCAAAGAAATAGGGAAAAGGCTATCGAAGTTTTAAGGGCCAAACTTTGGCAGGCGGAACAGGAAAAAGCGACCGGAGAAATAACCGAAGAGAGAAGAAAACAAATCGGCTCGGCCGAACGTTCGGAAAAAATCAGAACCTATAATTTCCCGCAGGACAGGATCACCGACCATCGGATCAAAAAAAGCTGGGGGAATCTCGAAGATGTGATGGACGGGAATTTGGATAAAATCATTTCTTCTCTTCAGAAGCTTCAGTAATTTTGCCTCCTCCCTCGCCCTCCATAGCTTCAGCGTCGGAGGGTTTTTTAATGACCTCGACTTCTTCGACTGAAGGAGGAGCGGCTTCTTCAACAACTTCTTCCCTAGGCTCCTGAATCAAAGCGATAATATCTTCCGGATCCGCTTCGATTTTAACTTTATCAGAAACGGCTATATCCTTAACCAAAATCTGGTCTCCGATATTTTGCAGTTTCGAAATATCAATCTTAAACTCGTGGGGCAGGTCTTGAGGCAAGGCTTCAACTTCAAGCTCATTCAAAGTTTTAAGCAAAATTCCGCCAGCCTTGACCGCGTCTGATTCCCCTTCCAAAACAACCGGGATCTTGGCTTTTATCTTTTCCTTAAGATTAACTTTATAAAAATCGGCGTGAATGACTTTGTCGGTCAAAGGATCTCTTTGGATATCTTTGACTACTGACGGCTCTTCGCTGTCTCCTATTTTTAAAGTAATAAGCGTGGATTCGCCGGCAATTTTAAAAACTTTTTCAAAGTCCTTGTATCTGATCTTTATTGCTATGGGTTCGAATTTATGGCCGTAAACAACTGACGGCAAAAAACCATCTTTTCTCAAAGATTTTAAAGATTTCCCGATTTGTTCCCTTTTTTCCGCCTGGAGTTCAATCTTTTGCATCGCGAAATAAAGCTTACAAAATTATCCTCAAAAAATCAATCTTCCCACCTGTCCTACTCAATGCCCCAAAAAACCCTTGCGCCCACAACATCATTTTCTTCATAGGGGCGACCCTTCTTGGAAATGGCACGCCACTTTGCTCGAATTGTCGATAAATCAGGGTACCTCCGCCATAGATTTATATATTCGGCAAATTCTTCGCAAAGATACCGGCCATTTCTCAATAAACTTCCCAATTCAGAAAATGATGTTGTGGGCCGGGTTTTTTGAAATAAGTCAACCGCAAACATCTAGCTTTGCTTAGAGCCGCAGGGGTATAGTCAACTTTCTGAACTTTTGTGAGCTGATAGGTTTTGGCAGAAGACAAAACCGGACAAATAACTGAAGAGAGTGATAATTTGCCGGTATAATATAAGATTGAGGTATTTTGCCGCACGCGAAAACCGAAGATCTTATCGGCAAATTGAATGAGTCTGAAGATTATTTGTTCAGCGAGCAAAGAGAGAAGAAATTGACTATACCCCGAGAGCTCGAATGGAATGTTTGCGGCTATATCGCTATGCTTCTGGTAAAACTTCTTTTTGAACTTTAGGCTTTTGCTTCTCCAGCCATTCTTTGATCATAAACGTCGCCCTTACATCATCTTCGTTGTATTTTATGAGTTTATTCAAAAAATCTTTCTTCCCGGTCTCCTGCCACTGATCGTACCACATTACTGCCTCTCCTCCGCCCGCGCCTTCGTCCGACCATTTGTAGCCGATGAATCCGGCCACGTCTTTCAAGCTATAAAAATAGATCGGCAGGATTAGAGAACTTGTTGTTATGTTATACAAATCAAGACTCGAAGCCCTGAATTTTTTCATTATTTCCGAAGGCGCTCCGTATTTTTTTTCAAGCCTTTGCAAAACGTGCTTTTCGTAATAGCCGTAATGATAAATTACAAAATCATTGAGATTCCCCAAAAATTCCAAAAATTGCTCCCACATTTTCTTTTCTTCGTCCTTGCCTTTGGCCAAGAAATACTCATAATCAGCGGTTTTTCTTTCCTTTTTTTTTATTAAAAGACCAAATAGAAAATCAATACCCCTTGTCGGATCGCTTTCAACATCAAAATAAATTTCGTTTTCCACTTTCGGAAAGCTGTAATGCTGAATCACTAAAGGGCCGGCAGAGATCAAAACTTGAGCCTGATTATGAACTCTGACCAGTTTATCAAAATTCCACCCTTCCAAAGCCTCTTGCAGTTTTCTAAGGTCCGCTTCGGCCAACTGCCTGACTGTTTTTATTCCAAGATCATACAAATCCTTCTGATCTCTCTGACTGATGCCGTGGATCAAAGAAATATCTTCACAGCCCTTGGTTTCATCTTCACAGATCGCAAACCACGGACTTCTTTTGCATCCGCCCTTCAAAAAAGGAACCGGTTTTTCGCCTTCAAGAAGTTTCTCGATTTCCTTGATCGTAAGCTGGAATTTATCGAGAAATGGTTCGATCAAAAAAGATTTTGCTTCTCCATCGGCGTTGATGATATAAGCGTCTTGGGGCCTCGCGCCCTGGATTTTTTCCAGAATAAGACTGGCAAAAACCAGAGGAAATTTGTATTCGTCTTTAAGCTCCGGGTCGTTGCGGATGTCGTAAGCGACGTAGTACCAATCGCCGAAAATGCTTTTAGCTAACCTATCTACTGCTTTTAATTCGGCCATAGGCCTTCGCTCAATAAAATCCGGTTCGCCAACCCAATGGCCATCCATTAAAACCGGTTTATATATATTCTTACCCTGTTTCATCAGCTCCACCGTGGCAAAAAAGGCTTCATCCAGATCTTGATAAAGTTCCGGCTTGATTTCGACGAATTCCTGTGTCGGCAAGACAGAATTCGGTTCGCGGATCTTACCTGTATAGAGCATCTCCAAAATCGGCGGGATATGCTTGTGTTTTTTCTGGTCTTCGTAAATGTCGTACCAAATCCAATGCGGACACATAAAAAATTTGTAAAAGTGTTCGCTTCGCAAAAGTTGTTTCGAATTTTGCCTATTCATCTTGATTTCAAAAATGCCTTAGTAACATAAACCGAACTGAAGATCGAAAAAATAGTGCCGATTGCCAGAGTCAGAGCAAAACCCTTAACCAAAGAAGTTGAAAAAATGTAAAGAATGAAAGCGGCGATCAGAGTGGTGACCTGGCTGTCGCGAATTGAAGACCAGGCTCTTTGAAAACCGGCCTCAATCGCCACTCCTCTATTTTTGCCTTCCTTCAGCTCTTCTTTAATTCTTGCAAAAATTAGAATATTTCCATCAACGGCCATGCCCAAAGTCAAAATGAATCCGGCAATTCCGGCCAGAGTCAAGGTAACCGGTAAAAGCTTGAAAATCGCCAGAACTGAAACCGCGTAAAAAAACAGGCTGAAAAACGCAACCAATCCGAATTTCCTGTAAAAGACAAGCATAAAAGCAATCAGGGCTATTATTCCATAAAGGCCGGCTTTGAGGCTTTGTTCCAAAGAAACTTTGCCCAAGCTCGGGCCCACGGTTTGCTGGGATATTAAAGTAATCGGCACAGGCAGGGCTCCGGCCGCAAGCCGCTGGGCCAATTCTCTTGCCTGGTCAGGAGTAAATTGACCTGAGATTACCGCCTTTCCGTCCGTTATCTCATCCTGAACTATTGGAACCGAGATTGCTAGGCCATCCAGAAAAATAGCCAGAGGCCGGCCTAAGTTTCTTTTTGAAATTTCAGAAAGCAGACTTTTCCCTTCATCATTAAACTCCAAACTCACAAATGGAATATTGGTATTTGGATCAAAAGTCAAAAACGCGCGCTTAAGCTGTCTGCCGCTCAATCCGGTAGAAATAAAATCTTGGGCTCCAGCTTCTTTATTTACATCAAAATCAGCGGCCAGCTCCTTAAATTCCAAAAAAGGCGTCTCCCCTATCAGTTTTATCGCCTCGCCAACGTCTTTTACCTGCGGCAACTCCACAATCAGCCGGTTATCGCCGCTTATCTGAACAACCGGTTCAGCCACCCCGAATAGATTAACTCTTCTTTCAATGACACCACGAACCCCTTCCATTGCAGAATCCCGCTCGCTCGGCTCAATGCTATTCAAATCAGCCTGATAAACCAGATGGGCTCCGCCAAGCAGGTCTAAACCCAGACGAAAAGGAAATTTCGGCCAGTAAACAAAAAGAGCCAAAGCAATTAAAATTCCTATTAAAATAATTTTTTTAATCATAGATTCAGAAATATCCTTACCTTATCCTCTACAACGGCTTGCATTTTCTCAACTGCTTTATCTAAAAACTTGTAAGGCGTGGTCTCTCCGGGCGAGTTTTTCAAATCTTCTTCCAGCCCTTCCCGGTAAGCCACTCTCACCTCTGTATTTATATGAATATTGGTTATCCCGTTTTTGACGGCTTCTTTAAAATCTTTTTCTGACAAACCCGAGCCGCCGTGTAAAACTAAATAAGTCTGGGGCACGGCTTGAGTAATTTTTTTCAAAATATCAAAATCCAATTTCTCTTCCTGTTTTGTTACCACCCCGTGAATATTGCCGAAAACAATCGCCAGCCTATCCACCCCGGTCATTTCGACAAATTCTTTGGCTTCTTCAGGCTTGGTAAAATCTTCCGCCTTTATTTCCACTGCTTCCTGCATCTTTGACTCACCCCTTAAATAACCAAGCTCGCCTTCAACCGAAATTTCCGGATTCACCCCGTTAGAGGCAGAGACGCGCTGCGAGCCCTCGCGGCCTCTAACGGGGTCAACTGATTTGGCATAATCCACAACCTTGTGAGTCATCTTTATATTTTCCTCGAAAGGCATTTTGGAACCATCGATTAAAACCGTATCATAGCCCGCGTCTAAAGCGGTTTTGCAGGATTCAAAGCTTTTGTGGTGGTCGGCATTCAAAAATATGGGAATATTTGTTTCTTTTTTCCACGCATCAACCAAAGCTCGGGCCTGTTTGTAGCCTAAAAATTCCGCCTCGCCTTCTGAAGTCCCGACCATCAAAGCGTAAGTTTCGTAAGGCAAGTCGTAAAAATCCAAGACTTTCTTAAAACCCAAAACAATGGCCTCAAGCTGCTCCGCCGACGCAAAATTAAAATGCGGAATGGCAAATTTCTTATGTTTAGCTTCGTTTAAATACTCACTCAAACTCACTAGAGTTCAATATAACCTTTGATGATGTTTTCTTCAATCAACTCATTCATCCTTTCCCGACCGAGATATTCAATAAAAATTTTATTCCAAAGCGCCTCCTGCTGGTGATAAAGATATTTCGCTTCGCCTTTTTTTACCAAAGTCATTACTTGGTCAATCAAATCAAAACTGACAAGTTCCACTTGCCCTGAGCTTGTCGAAGGGAAAAAATCTCCCGCGAAATCTAGCTCTTTCCAAAAAGTAAAATCCGGCCCCAGCTTTGCCAAACTTTCCTGCGCTTTATACCAATGCTCGGCTTCAGGATTAATATGAGGGATGAGAAGCCGCGGGTCGTTCTCGTCGTCTTTTGCTAAATATCTCTGGATTATCAGCCAACTTGCTTTAGAATTTAGAATATAGGATTTAGAACTTAGAACGTCTATTACATCGCCGCGAAGAAGAGATTTTAACTTTTCAATAAAATTTTCTTCAGCGGCGAACTTTCTGAATAATTTCGAATAAAAAGGGACTTCATTCAAATAATGAAGCAAAAGTAAAAAAGTTCTTAAAACTTCTCCTGGAGTACCTGCCCCGTTAGAGGCCGCGAGAGCCCGCAGCGTATCTTTGCCTCTAATGGGGTCAAGTTTCAGCGGGATCATAAAAATGATCCCTAATTCTTTAAGATGACTGACATTGTGGTATTTTTTTTCTAAGAATTTCTCGGCAACATTCAACCACTTTTCTTCCAAAACCTTAAGCTCAATCGGCCTTTCTTCAAAATCTTCCGGTTTTAAATCGTTGTAAGCCTCATCAAAAAACTTATGCATCCACTCATTGCTTTGGGTGAAACGCAAGGCGGCAAAAACTGATTCAAAATCATCTTTATCAATTGGAATATTCTCGGGCGGATATTTTTCCAAAAGCTCAATTGCTTTTTCTTTTTTGATGAAGAAACCCTTCGACAAGCTCAGGGCAGGCCCGCTTTTATTTACTAACTCCAAAGCTTTATCAAAAAGTCCTTGCCAATCACTTGGCAATTGGCTATCCAGTTCTATTATCTTTTTCTGAAGTGCTATTCTAACTTCTTCGGCTGAACTTTCTCTTGAAAGCCCTAATTCTATTAAAGTCTTACTAACCAAATTATCATTCTCTTCCGCGATCTTCTGAATCACCCCTTGTTTCCCGCTGATATTCGCCATCTTCTGCTCCAAATCCAAAAACGCCTCTGGTTTAACTCGTAAAATTTTTGCTAACTGATTAAAAGAGTTCGACATCAAAAAATCTCTACTTCCACCAGCGGCCACGGTCCCCAGTCGTCTTTTTTGAGAATCCCGGCTTTCGGGCCGTATTGAGCTACAACAGAAGAAGCGTTGGCGGTGGCAAATTGGATTGATTTAGTTATGTCGCCGCCCGAAGTTATATACTGCGACGTGAATCCCGAAACAAAAGCGTCTCCGGCGCCGGTACGTTCGACTTTTGGCGAATCAGGCGTCCCGGCCCGATATACATTCTTTTTGTCTGAAACCAAAACTCCTTCCGGTCCCAGAGTTAAAACCGTAATACCCTTTATCAGTTTATCCAGCTCGGCTAGAACCTCTTTTGCCGAACCTTTTATATTCAAAAGCCCTTCTGCTTCTTCCTTATTCACTGAAAAAATATCGGTCTGGCCAAGAAGCGGCCTTAATTTTTCCAGACCGTGGCCAAGTTCTTTGCCCCCGGGATTAAAAGCAATTTTGAAATTTCTGGCAGTAACGTAATCAAAAGCCCGTTCAAGCATACTCCAATTCCCGCCCATAGAATCAAAGAAAAACCACTTGGTCTTGAGTTTTTTCCATTTTATTTCATCAGGGTTAAAATGCTGTCCTTCTCCTTTGTAGCTTAAAATCGTCCGCTCGGCATTTGGATGAACCAAAATGACCGAGTAAGCCGTGAAGTCGTCTTTGTGAGTCGTAAAAAAAGTTTTAACCTTCTCATTTTTAAGCTCTCTCATTATTTCCCGGCCGTTAAAATCACTGCCAATGACTCCGACACAGCCCGTTTTCAAGCCCTGTCTCGCAAAAGTCACGGCCGCGTTAGTACCTCCGCCGCCGGTTGTAAAAACAACTTCTTTGGCTTCGATCTTGGCGCCCAAAGGAAAACACTGCTCCACTCCGGTTGGAGAATCGGCGTGTTTTCGAAGCTCAAAACCTTCGGCTTTCAAAAAAACATCCCGAGTCGCAGATCCAATAGTAATGACATCTAGCATTTTAAACATTGCTAGTTGGCGAAATCGCTGTTAAATCATCTAAAGCTTTCTTAATATCGGCGCTTTTAAAAATATAGCTTCCGACAACGGCCCTAGAGGCTCCGGCCTCTTGAACTAATTTTACAGTTTCCGGATTTATTCCTCCATCGACTTGAATAATCTTGCTTGGATAAAGGCTATGGAAGGTTCTGATCTTCTCCAAAACTTCTGGCAAAAACGGCGATCCGTAAAACCCGGGATCAACAGTCATAAACTGAACCAAATTGATTCTGTCCAGGTACGGCTCTATAACACTAAAATTTGTTTCCGGATTCAAAACAAAACCGATTTCTTTCCCCTGAACCGCAAACTGATTAAGCAAAGTATCTATTTCTTCAGAAGCTTCGTAATGAACCCAATATCTTATCGCTTTTGTTTTGAGCCATTTGTCAGCCAGATATTCGGGATTTTTAACCATCAGATGAACCTCGAAATCCAACTTAGTTTCAACTTTTTGCAATTCTTCATAGCCGTCAATCGTCTTATTGGCGACAAAATCGCCGTCAGCAATATCAATTTGGACCAAATCAGCATAAGGTTCTATTTTTTTAACCATAGTCTCAAACTCTTCGGTAGTTTTAGCAAGAATTGCGGGAATAATCTGCATAAAAATTATTTCACCAAATTCGGCGGTATCCTCCCTTCAAATGCTTCAATTATATTTTGGGCTGCGAGTTCCGCCATTTTATTCCTTGTTTCTTCTGTGGCCGAAGCAATATGAGGGGTTAAAATAACATTGTTCAATTTTAAAAGGCCGGTTTCAACTTTGGGTTCGTTTTCAAAAACATCAATGGCCGCTCCACGGATCCAACCCTTCGACAAGCTTTGGGCTAGAGCCTTTTCATCAACTATGGGCCCGCGTGAAGTATTTATCAGATAGGCGCTTTTTTTCATAAGCTTGAGCCGTTTTTCGTCCATTAAATGGCGGGTCGAGTCTAAAAGCGGAACATGCAAAGAGACATAATCGCACCGGGGCAGCAAATCATCAATATTTTGAATGTATTGGGCTCCAAACTGATTTTCAAATTCAAAACTCGGTTTTAAGTCTGTGTATAAAACCTTCATTCCAAAGCCCTTGACTGCATGATGGGCAACCCGGGAGCCAATCCGGCCAAGGCCGATAATGCCTAAGGTCTTGCCCGAAAGATCACTTCCCAAAAGCAGCATTGGACCCCAAGCTTTATATAAGCCGGCTCTTGTAAATTTATCGCCTTCGGCAATTCGATGGCTTATTGCCAGCATCAAAGCAAAAGTATGTTCGGCCACGGTATTGGTCAAAACTCCGGGCGTGTTGGCAACCATAATATTTCTTGCCTTCACGGCCTCGAGATCAATATTGTCAAAACCAACAGCCATATTGGCGATTATTTTTAATTGAGGCAAAGCCGCATCCATAATTTCCCCGTCTATTTTTTCAGTCAAAGTGCAAAGCAGGGCGTCGAAGGGTTTCCCTTCGCCGCGAGCTTGTCGAAGAGCAACTATTATTTCCTCCTTGCTGGCTGGCCGGTCATCAGCCAATTCGTTAATAACGACTTCATAGCCATTGTTTTGCAAAAGTTTAATGCCGGCTTCCGGAATCGGCCGGGTGATGAAAATTCTCATAAATCTAATTTCGCAATTCTCCTTAAATGCCTTTCTTCTCTGGTAAATTTGGTGTCGAGCCAAAGCTTCACTGCTTTTTTAGCTTCTTCTTCGTTTAAAAATGAAGCGCCCAAGGATAAAATATTGGAATCATTATGTTCGCGACTCATTTTTATAATCTCTTCGCCTGCTTGCCCCGAACTCATCGAAGGGCCGTAATAAACAGAAGCTCTTACATTTTTAAAACGATTGGCCATCATTGCCTCGCCTTGTCCGGAACCGCCCAGAATAATCCCCCGGCTATGCTCGGGATCATTCGCTACGGCTCGGGCGGCCTTGCGAATGAAATCAGGGTAATCGTCTTCCTGATTATATTCAAAAGCTCCAAGATCTTCATATTTATAGCCCCATTCCGAAAGCCATTCTTTAATTCTTTCTTTTAATTGAAAGCCGCGATGGTCAGTGGCAAGATAAATAATCATTTTAGTCTATTCAAATAATTAACCGCCTGAAGCAAGGCGCAAGTCCCCTGTCCGGCCGCTATCACTATTTGTTTAAAGGGTATATCGGTCACATCTCCGGCCGCAAAAAGGCCCAGGATATTGGTTTCGCAATTTTTGCTGACTATAATCTCGCCGAATTTATTTTTCTCAACTGCTTCCGGAGCGACGCCGCTATTTGGAATCATCCCGATATGAATGAAAACACCATCAACTTTCAATTCCTGCTCCTGTCCGCTTTGATCTTTATACTTTACTCCGCTGACAAAACCGTCTCCAATTATTTGGCTGGCATTGGCATTATAGACCACTTCAACATTTTTCTTGCTTAAAAGATTATCAATCAAAACTTGATCGCCCTTAAAGGCTGGGTTTTTATTGATTATGAAAACTTTTGAGGCGATGTCAGCCATCATAATTCCGGCTTCCAAGGCTGAATTCCCTCCGCCGATAACTGCCACGGTCTTGCCCGGAAACAGCGGACCGTCACAGACAGTGCAATAGCTCACCCCTTTATTTCTCAATTCTTTCTCGCCCGGGACATTCAGCTCTCGCGGATGAACTCCGGTGGCGATGATTATTGTTTTGGCGATATAATCACACTTGGGAGCATTATTATCGTCTTCGGGCATCTTTTCAGAAGCCATAGCAACTTCTTTTCCTGTTTTAGCGCTGATGCAAAAAGTTCCGTCATCCTGCTTTTCGATTTTTTGGACTTCCACCCCAATCTCCGGCTCGACTCGATAATCAGTCAGATGCTTCCTAAATTTATCAGCCAATTCAATGCCGTTTGTGTCGGCCACGCCGGGATAGTTATCTACCTCGCCTGAAGTGGCCACTTCACCGCCGAAATCTTTTGAAATTATTTTGAAATTCAAATTCCGCCGCACGGCATAAATGCCGGCTGCAGTTGCAGCCGCCGAACCTCCGATTATAATCAAATCATATTTTCCCATTTAGTTTTATTCTATACTAATTTATAAATGGAAACAAAAAAATATATCCCTGTCCCGTACGAAGCCACGAGGGCCCGCAGCGCGACTGCGCTTCGTTTGGGGTTGATAATTTTGGCCCTTTCTTTAATCACCCGTTTTGCTTTTTTCAGCCATCCTGCGGAAACGGTCTTTGACGAAGTCCATTTCGGAAAATTTGTTTCGGGTTATTTCACCGGCGAATACTTTTTCGATATTCACCCGCCCCTTGGGAAACTCATCGTCGCCGCGACGGCCAAGGTCTCCGGCTTCCAGCCCGGCTTTTCATTTGAAAACATAGGCCAGCAGTTTCCTGATGAAACCTATAAATGGCTCCGCTTCCTGCCAAAGCTCGCCGGCACTTTACTACCTTTGGTCGTATTTTTACTAGCTATTCAGCTTGGAATAAGCCAAAAATTCGCCTTTCTTGCCGGACTTTTAATCGTATTCGAAAACGCGCTTTTAACCCAATCGCGATTTATCCTTCTTGATTCATTTCTTCTTCTTTTCGGCTTTCTTTCAATCCTGTTTTATTTAAAATACAAAACACTAAACACTAAATACTTATTCTTGGCTGGTGTCTTCGCCGCACTTGCTTTTTCGATAAAATGGACCGGCCTGACTTTTTTAGGCTTAATTTTGATTTTCTACTTAGGAGAATGGTTAAAAAACAGAGGGGTCCTGTCGCTCGTCACCCCCATAGTGCTCAATTCTGATTTGCGCCCTATGGGGGGCCCCCACTCGCGCCACCCCTCTGTTATAAAAGCTTTCATTTTTCTAATATTAATTCCATTTTTAATTTACTTCTTGATTTTCGCAATTCACTTCTTGCTTTTGGACCAACCCGGGCCGGGCTTGGCTTTTCATCCGCCTGATTTCCAAGAAATGAATATTTTTGAAAAATTTATAGAACTTAATTCAGAGCTTTACCAAAGCAACGCGCGGCTTACTGCCTCGCATCCATATTCCAGCCCTTGGTATCAATGGCCTTTTATGACTCGGCCGATTTATTACTGGAATGGTCCCTCCTTCGCTGAAGCTTCGGAGGGCACGGTCGCAAGAATTTATCTTTTGGGCAATCCGCTCGTCTGGTGGGCTTCGACAATTGCTGTTTTATATTCCTTGATCTTTCTTCTGAAAAACTGGAAGCTCAAAAATTGGAAATTTTTAATCAGTGGCTACCTGTTGAATCTCTTGCCTTTTATCTTCATTGGCCGGGTGATGTTTTTGTATCATTATTTCCCGGCTCTTATTTTCGCGATCTTGATATTGTGTTTCCAACTAGATAACGAAAGGGGTGGCCCCCATGTTCGTCCCCCACCGGGCGGAATGATAATGAGCACGGTGGGGGTGAGGAGGGACAGGACCCCGTCGTATCTTTATACAATTTTAATCGGTGCAATAATTTTATTCCTCTTCTTCTCCCCTCTTAGCTACGGATTAGAGATCCCTGAATGGTATTATAAAATGACGGTCTGGCTGCCGAGTTGGAGATAGATGAACGAAAAGCTTTCCTCGGCATATGTTTTCGAAAGTTGTTCGGGTATATTTAATTTCTTCTCTCAAGTCTCATAGACAAATAATCCTCAGAGAGTACCATTCGCAATTCAGAAATTGACCTCATTAAAATTTGCCGACAAATCAGGATACCTCCGCCATAGATTTGTCATCGGCAAATTTTCACTCTCTTTCGGTTATTTGTTGCTATTCGCTTGCAGTTCAGAAATCAAACATACTCTCACAATAAAACGACATATGCCTCGCGCTTTTCGCTTTATTATACTCCACAAAAGTTCAGAACTAGGCTGTACTCTGCGGCTCTGATTTTGAAAAAAGAGAAACCCGGCCAGCAACATCAGTTTCTGAATTGGGAAGTTTATTGAGAAATGGCCGGTATCTTTGCGAAGAATTGCCGAATATATAAATCTATGGCGGAGGTACCCTGATTTATCGGCAATTCGAGCAAAGTGGCGTGCCATTTCCAAGAAGGGCCGCCCCTATGAAGAAAATGATGTTGCGGGCGGAAGGGTTTCTTGAAGAGTAGGCCGAGGGAAGCTTTTCGTTGCTAGCTGTGCCCGAGAGCTCTGATCGGGATTAACTTTTATCAAGCGCTTCGTCAATCGCGCCTCGGTCAAAGCCGATTATAACTTTCCCGCCAATCAAAATCACCGGCACGCCCATTTGGCCGGTCATCTGAACCATTTCCTGAATTCGATCCGGATGCTCGCTCAAATTCACTTCCTCATACTGGATTCCCTTCTGCTTGAAGTGTTCTTTAGCCGCCCGGCAATAAACGCAAGTCGTAGTTGTATAAATTTTAACCTGTCCCATTAATTTAATTTTAACAGTTTTAGCTAACTCTGCGCAAATTAAGAGAGGCTCGTCAGAGCCTCTCAAGGTTAAACCTAACTTGCAGCATCAAGCGCAAGGCAGGTCTTGGAAAGAGCAGGGTGCCGGCTTGCGTTGGTTGGCGGTTCAAGGCCGAATGGAATATACCAATTCATTTCTTTCTTCCGCCACGCTTGGCGCAATCTTAGAAGGTTGCGGGTACGGCTGGTTGCCCAGAAACGTCTGACTCTGACTCTGTCCGGATGAACGGCCATGATCCTCCTTTTGAATCTCCTTTCTTCGGCCATATGCCAGCGGTCATGAACCGAGATATAGATCCTTCCGCCGTTCATTTCAATGAAGGCGGGCCGGCCGGGCAGTGGAGCTGGAATCACACTCATTTTCCACCTCCTTCAATTAAAAAATAGCCCTGTTAAAATAAAAAGACAAGTGGGCTATTTTTAGACAAAAACCGGTAAAAATCAGTGCCTAATCTGTTCCCTTATTCTGACTCCAAACTGCTTGTCAAAATCAACCTCAATCATACTCCCCCGCTCCGGCTCTTCCTTCAAGAGAAGTTCAGAAATTCTGTTTTCGATTTCTCTTTGGATCACCCGCCGAAGCTCTCTGGCTCCGAAGTGCGGATCAAAACCCTGCTCGGCAAGTTTCTTGACGGCTTGCGGCAAAACATTGAACGAATAACCGAGCAGCTTCAGTTTCTCCGACAACTTCGCCAACTGAAGAACAACAATTTTTTGAATCTGCTCCTTTTCAAGAGATTTGAAAACTATTATCTCATCAAGACGATTTAAGAACTCCGGCCTGAAATACGCCCTCAAATTGTTGCTAAGAGTCTCCTTCAAAGCCTCATAAGACATCCGATCGTCTTTGGGCTTGTCAAACTCGCGATAAATTATATCCGAACCTATGTTGGAAGTGGCAATGATGATCGTGTTGGAAAAATCAACCACCCGGCCCTGGCCGTCCGTAAGCCGGCCATCTTCCAAAACCTGCAAAAGAATATTGAAAACATCGGGGTGGGCTTTTTCAACCTCGTCAAGAAGGATTATTGAATGCGGCCTTCGCCTTACCTGCTCGGTAAGCTGTCCGCCTTCGTCATAGCCGACATATCCGGGAGGAGCGCCGATTAAACGGGAAACATTGTGCTTTTCCATATATTCAGACATATCAAGCCGAACCAAAGCCTCGGTATCGCCAAATAAAACGAAAGCCAAAGTCCGGGCAAGCTCCGTCTTTCCAACACCAGTTGGACCAAGAAACAAAAATGAAGCAATCGGCCGCGAAACATCGCCAAGCCCGGCTCTTCCCCTTCTAATCGCTTTAGCCACAGCGCTGACTGCTTCTTCCTGGTCAATTAACCGTTCGTGGATTCTTTGCTCCATATTCAAAAGCTTTTCCTTTTCGGCCTTGGTAAGTTCTGTAAGCGGAATGCCGGTGAGTTTTGAGATCACTTCAGCCACATTTTCAAACCTGACTTCCGGAATGATTTTCGCTTTTTTGGTTTCCCACTCATCCAGCTTTTCGGCTCTCTCTTTTTCAAACTCAACCAATTCCTTTTCTATACCAGCCGCTTTTTTGTTTTTGACCTGCCTCGCCGCGTCAAACTCTTTTTTAAGATTGCGAATTTTTTCTTCCAGTTTTTTAAGCTCATCCGGTTCGGTTGAAAATCTTATCCGAACTCTCGAAGCCGCCTGATCGATCAAGTCAATTGCTTTATCAGGAAGAAAACGGCTGGTGATATAGCGATGGGAAAGCTCTGCCGCACCGACCAAGGCTTCGTCCGAAATTTTAACCCGGTGGTGTGATTCATAGCGGTCGCGAAGCCCACGCAAAATCTCGATTGTTTCCAAAACGCTGGGTTCGGCAACATAGATCGGCTGGAATCTTCTTTCCAAAGCCGCATCTTTTTCAATGTATTTTTGATATTCCTTTAAAGTAGTTGCGCCGACAACATGAAGTTCGCCCCGGGCAAGAGCCGGTTTAAACATATTTGCCGCATCCATTGGGCCGCCTTCAGCCCGGCCGGCGCCGACAAGAAGATGAAGCTCGTCTATGAAAATAATCAATTTGTCTGAATTAGCCCTGATCTCTTCTAAAATTCCTTTTAATCTTTCTTCAAACTGCCCGCGGAACTGGGTCCCGGCAAGAATTCCTGATAAATCAAGTTCAACCACTCTTTTACCCTGCAAAGGCTCGGGCACATTTCCAGAAACAATTCTCTGGGCCAGACCTTCTATTATGGCGGTCTTGCCCACGCCCGGCTCACCGATCAAAACCGGGTTGTTTTTGGTTCGTCTGGCTAAAATCTCTATGGTGGTTTCGATTTCCTTGTGGCGGCCGATAACCGGATCCAATTTCCCGACTCTGGCTAACTGGGTCAGATCTTTTGAGAACTGGTCCAGATTCGGCGTCTGCATTACCGGAATAAAACCTTCTTTGGCGCCCCGGCCCACGATCTTTGCCACTGCTGTCCTCAATTTTTCGTAATCTATTTTCTGCTTCCTCAAAATCCTGGCGCCAATCCCCTCTCCTTCAGACATTAAAGCCAGTAAAAGATGCTCCGGACCGACATAGCTATGGCGCAAATTCTGGGCTTCGGGCAAAGCCAAATCTAAAATTCTTTTCATTCTCGGCGAATACTCCGTCCTTTCGATTTTTTCCCGAAATTTATCAGAAACAGGAATGGTTTTTTCCAAAGCAAGTTTTACTTCGGTTTCCGAAATTTTCAAATTGCTTAAAATCTTTTTAATTATCTGGTCGTTTATCAAGGCAAGGAGCAGATGTTCGGTATCAACTTGAACGCTCCCGCCGCTTGAAGCGTATTCTGCCGCCTGATTCAGGGCTTCGTTGGCTGATTCAGAAAGATAATCCTGAACATCAACCCGCTCCTGGACTCTTGGTTCCGCATCAAAAATCTCGCCGAACAAATCGCCGAAAATATCATCGCCAAAAATATTGCCGAAACCGAAGGGATCGCGGCCTCGCCCTGAGCCGGTCGAAGGGCGGCTGGATCGATCCCGACCAGGCCGTCCCGAATTTTTCGAAGGACCAAATTCAAAACTTACGCCTTTCTGCGCGCATTCATCGCAAACATTCATTACTGTTCTAACGCCATTGACTATTTTTATAATCCGGCTGGTAGATTGATTTTTTTTGCAGATGTCACACAACATAGGAATAGTTCAGATAATCATTTTATTATTCTGAATTCAAAAAGTCAATCACCTTGACTCCCTGTCCCCTTCCATGATATAGTCTTTACTACCAAAAGTCCGTGGCGTTCACCATGGTCTTGAGATCTTCCGGCTCCAGAGTC
>ERZ1292623.1674-Hain-H51-01um-R1-1674-length-20860-cov-5_pt1 | contig 20860 bp, 28 predicted proteins | sample MGYA00564398_ERZ1292623 | MGnify/ENA primary metagenome ERZ1292623 (study PRJEB36523, sample SAMEA6512633) | groundwater metagenome | collected 2019-01-07 | study: AquaDiva: Metagenomics assemblies of 32 groundwater samples | reverse complement strand
ACAAACTCCCCCCCAAACCGCGCACGCCACTTGCAATCTGGAATAGGTTGGTCAATCTTGCCCATGACCCCATACAAGCGCTGACCTCGATTGCACTCATCAGCGTTGTCACCTGGGCTGAAGAACCCACCCATCTTTGAGGTGTGTGAGTGGATGTCGAGCACGTGCAGCCACCCTGGGGGGTCAAAGTCCATGTCATGATGCACATGTGCGGCACTCACTCGCTGTGTCGGCATATGCACCTCGTGGTGTTCGCCCGTCCACCACACACTGGCATAGGCTTCCGCGCCTTTGTACTTGGTGTCTACAGCCCTGAAGAAGGCCAATACCTGTCCCAACACCTCAAAGGGAACTTTGGGCAAGCTAAGGGTCAGGCCCATGGCTAGGTCAGCCGGTTTTGCTGGGAGTGGTTGATCCCAGTGACACAGCTGCCTAACATACTCACCCACGGCGGACTTGCGCCTGACAAACACACCCTCCTTGTAGAGGTGGTAGGTTGTGGCGCGTGGCACAGCCCCGGCTGGTCCTTGCCCGAGATGTACTGTCATAAACTGTCCCAACACCTCCGGCGTTAAGAGTTCGGTCATGGGGCGCAACGCTGGGCTAGGGGTGGCCATGGTGGAGGCGGGCAACAACCCCAACGGTGATAGGGGCGCGCGCTGCCGCTGGGGATCTGCGGGTGAGTTGGCAGGTTGCTGCTGCCCCCAGGGCCACAGCTTGGCATGTTTACGTTTGCGACTCATGCTAGTGTCCTTGGGCTATGGTTGTCACAAAGTATTGTAGAGTGTCTTGGTGGGACATGATTTTCGGCACCACCAAAGCGTAAGGTTCATCATTAGGCGGGGGGTTGTTAGACAAGTGTGCTTTTTGTTGTGGAGTCCCTCGGAACAAGTCTGTGTTGAAAGTGCCCTCAAAAAACAGTCCAGCTATTTTGTGAAAGGTGGCAAGGGTGGTTGTGCAAAGCATGGTCCCCCAGCATACATGCCCTGTTGTATAGACATTCCCCCAAGGCCAAGGTATAACTTGGCTGTTCAGATCCCAAATCGGACCGGTTGCGGCAATAACTACCCCAGTACTTGTCGGTGGTCTATTGAGCTGTTGAAGGGGCCAGACTTGAATATAGGCCAGTTCAGGTAACAAAACTGTGTGTGTGCATAACTCCCTATGCCTGTCAGGGGTGTGGGTGCGATAGGTCTGAGTCTGACCAGCTAGTACCCGCCAGACCACACATACCTGAGTAGCTGACCTTCCAAGCAATGTGTGGTTGGCAGGCATGGTGTTGACCCACTGCCAACCTGAGCCAGCGCCGTTGGCCCCATAACCCTCAGCCAATCGCTGGCCTAATTGATCCAGCCTCACATACCGACGCGAACGCTTAGTTGAGTCAGGGTTAGGCACATCCAGCAAACCCACCGTGTTCACGACTTTCCACTTCACGCTGGCCTCGGTTGGTTGTAGGTTGGTGTCAGCCTCAACATACCATGATTCACTCATTGGAAAGCCCCTGGGTTAGTAGCGTGCGAATCTGTGGGTTAAACAATAACCGCGTGCTAAGAGGGTTTTGCAGGCAAGCATGTAACCAATTGCCTGCCACATCAGCATTAATTTGTTGAAGCTGGTACAGGTCCAGGGCTACCAATACCTGTTCACGTTCAGTCAACGTTAAGGTGATTGGTAGAATCTTATACGGAACTGACGTAAGAATCATAGCCACCTTCGGCCCACTACGGGCAGATAAAAGCCCCCCACAAGTTGGTTGATTATGTCACCATTAGCCACAAAATCGTCACTAGGGTGCGTGTAACGCAACTGCAACCCCAATACTACCTCAGGGGGCACAGCTGCAGGTGATTGGCCATGCCAGCGTTGTATTTCTGCCCGCAGGTCGCCACCTGTGGCCCATACAGCTGGCTGGAGTGGTGCTACATCTGCTTGATAGGCAGCTATTTGAGGCACAGCTTCCAACAACGCCACTTCCATACTGCTCCTCAACCCTTCGTTCGGTCTGTCTTGAAAGCTCTGTGGGCTGCGAACGCCACTTACGCGGAGAGCCCCACTGGGCAAGAGATGTCAGGCATTGCACCTGACACCCCTTGCCTACCACACTTGGCAGGACTACTTCTACCACAGCACACCCCGATGGTAGTGCTGCAGGGGTGGTTGGCCTAGGCCTGTTTGTCCCCACCGATAGGGCGACTAAACGTGATGGTCAGTGCAGCTTCGTCAACCGCATACTGGTATGCCGAACTGACCCAGTTCTGATCGCGCATTACCTCTACGGCTTCTGGCGCGGTCAGGCTGGAGGGAAGCTTAAACGGCGTAGCCTCCTCCGGGATTTTGATCGTCCAAACACTCATTAAAAGCCTCCACTACGTTAGCTAACGTCGCTGGTGACCGTCGCCAGCACCGAACGCCCACACCACATGGAGTGGGTCAATGTGTTTACTATCCTACGTAACTGTTTGTTCAAGAGCCTGCAGTAACGTCTCCAACTGTCGCCATCTTATACCCCTGAACACCAAGGGCATCAGGACTGTATGTTCCTCCGTTCTGTTGACCCTGCTTAATCGTTCTTCTCTCCACATAGCACCTTGGCGCCTAACCAAGGTTGCATGGTGTTGCATGGACCAAATTTCACCTGTGCAGGGCGCAGTTGTCGCCAGCAGCTTGGGATAGGTCACAACTGTCAGCGGTCGCAGCAGGTTCAGCTGTTCCAAGGTCACGGTAGCTTGAAAGCTTGAGGGGTTGGCTAAACTCTTGACCACCACTTCCTGGGTGGCGGCACGCATCTCAATGACCCGCCAGATGTCCCAAGCCAGATCAACTATCGGTAACTCCAACATCAAAATGGCCCCTCGACGTAGGTCGACCCACACCAGCTGTGGGGTGTCAGCGGTGACTCGTAGATACGTCTCACCCATAATGGGCAAGGCCTCAGGCAACCACAGGGTGGAAATCTGTGCAATCATGTTTGTTTTTGTTCGATGGGCTGGCTCAGTGTTGTGCCATAGAAAGCCCGGGGGACACAGTTTGTTGTACAGATTTTTACTCCAGATAGCTGCTGCAACTTCAACCACGGCAGCGCGGCTAACACCCGTTGGCCATTTGTGGTACAGTCCCTAAAGTTGCTAAGCACAACTTCAAAACTAATTTGGTCATCCGCAGCAATGTGGAGCACACGAATACTCGGGAGGCTTCTCGGGGCTGCGGGGGCTGGCATGGCTGCAATGATTGCTTCCAACGCCACTACCTGAGGGTGTTGGCACAAGGCCATACTGACCGCTTTTCCATCATACAGCCGAAACGGGGTATGATCCCGTAAACTCTCCAGACTTCGATCACTAGCCATCTGTGAACCTCCAAGCCCACGAAAGCTGGCCATAGACTACCTCCGCCCATCAACCCACTATAATAGTGCAGCGATGGCACAGTGGCCTTTCGGCAGTCGCTGCCCTACCTGCCAAGCTTCAATGCGCGCATGGGTTACGGTTTATCACCGTCACACCCGCGCAACCCTCCCGCCGCCCCGCTTGGCTTGATGACTGCAGGCGTTTCCACCTGCAGGGCATCATCTTGCAAATTGTTGCAGGAGCCTGACACCTGTTGGGACACTACTTGGCACTGCATCCATATCCCAACCCGGTTTTATCAGACCCCTGCAAACCCCTAACAACTGAGACAGCCAGGAGGGCTCGAACCTCCCCTACAGGGCTGGGCGCATAGCACCCAATCCCATAGCCGGTCCCCATGTTGGTAGCTGTCATAACCCACCCCCGGCAGGAGGCATCAGACATGAAGCCGTAGCCAGCCCTAGCCGATCCTGCACCCTAAGGGTGGGTTAATGTCTAATGCACGTCAGGTCCCCACCTCAGCAGCCCATAGCCCCACCTGACCCCCCAGCGACTCCAGCGGGGCTGCCAGTACCAAGGGAAACTAAACTTAGACCACTTCAGATAGAGCATGTCCTATTACCTCTTAATGACCCGCATTGAGGCCGCAGTTGCATCGCCCGGTGGAACATCACAATGGAACCGGCCGTCGCGACGTTCAGGCAGACCCGGCTGTCAATCTGAATCAGCCCGTGGCAGCGTGCCTGCTCACGCGCGGACAAACCACAGTCTTCACCGCCTAGTAGGTAGGCAGCTCTCGGCAAGTGTATGTAGGCCCACAAGTCTTTGGCTTGATCTGCCATCTCTACACCAATGAGGGGGCACGCTGCGGGAAGGTGTGCAACCAAGTCGTCAATATCTGTAAAGTGCAGCAGGGGTATCTTGCAATCTGTTCGCGGTGTGTCACTCGATTGCTTCTTGTACCGGGCACCAACCGTGAATAGCACGGCTGCCCCAAAAGCGTAAGCACTACGCCAGAGCGTACCTATGTTCTCACTGGTTTTGCCGTGTGCAATACCCACCGCAAAGAAGCCAGACATGCTGCCTAACCCTCCACCAATACCACAGGCCTGAACACCCTGCGCTCACTCTTGGGCGTGGCAATTCGCGGCGCATAGCGGCTACGATCTGTCAATTTAGGCTTCCTCGCTAGGGGTAACGCTTTGACCCTGACACTTGTGTGGCCACACACCCCTTGCTGACTGCGCCGACAGCTTGCCGCAGTCAGGACACACCACCTTAGGGTAGGCTGTGCGTGTGCGAGTGTTGGTGTGGGGGTGGGGCACATCCCTGTTCGCCCACAACCTGCTGAACCATTGACGCAACCCCATAATACTCCTCCTTGCACTGCAGGGGAGGCAACCTCAGGCTCACCTAGAACTGGCCTGAGGCTGCCCCTCCTAGGTCAGTCTGGAATCCAGGGTCTGACCTACCGCTGCTTCACAGTCTGGGGGAATCGCCAAGGCTCCGCTCCGGTGCGCTGCCGAAGATTAGCTCGTGGGTCACACGTAGCCCAACCTGCTTTACTGCGCGACGAACGCACTTGTCAGGCTGACAAAACGCTCCCTGACGACTCCCCAACACATGATCCAGACACCCAACATGCTGTTGTGTGGTTAGGCCGCTGGCCTGAACCCTGGTGTGGGGCGTGGGATCATGTGTTCGAGAGTCAAGTCTACAACCTGCTGACTAACCTCCCGCAGCCACCCTAGCCGCCAACCACAACAACACCGCACACACCGCAGCCAAGGTCAGGATGGCGGTGTCGTCGGGCGGTTCAATGTAGTCTCGCCAGCAGGTTCTCATGTTATCTCCCAACCCCCCGGTAGACTGTCACCCTCTCAGCCCGCAAGGCCCGACCATACACCACAGGCCTCACCCAGGCCCACTTGGCGGAACTGTGAGTCATGGTGCAGCCTTGCTGGGCTGCCCATTTGGGACTGTAGGCCTTCACAAAAACTGCCTTCTTGCAGGGGGGTGTGACGATGTAAAGATTGGTTGACATAGCTGTTGTCCTACTGTACTGCCGATACTAGCAACTTGCCTACGTTGTCAGGGTGCAGTGTCAGAGTCAACCCTGCATCCTTGCCGCAGAAGATGGAATGCCTAATCACAGCCATTCCTGCTTTCAAGTCAACGCTACGCAGCGCATCCATAGCCTGCCGAGCGTGGGGTGCAAATCCTCCGCTGATGAGGTCTGGCAGTTCCATTTGCCTGCCATCTGCAAGGTTGACAAACACATACTGGCTGCGACTTCCGCCATCCCAGTAAGTGTCAGCGCAGCACACGTGCTCACTCACAGCAAGCTTGAACTTCTTGCCCCTGTAGTCGGGGAATGCCGTCTTGAATGCCCTCTCCAACTCAGGAGGGCAGGGCACCTTGTCAGCACTGGGGTAGGGTAGTTTGATTAGCACAACTGCCTTCCGGCTCTCAGTAAGAATGCGGGGACATCCCCGCTAGGGAACCTCTACGCCATTGAACTGTACCAGCCATCTGCCACAGGGCAGTTGTTCCATAGTCATCTTAGTAAGCATTGCTGCCACCCCCCTTCCTACACAGACCCTTGTGGGTGGTGTAGGAAGGGCAAGTGCTACAGGACTTGCTACTGCCCGCTAGGCAGTCTGTCGGGCCATCTCGATGCTAGCCAAGTCTGCCAACTCCTGCTTCTCCTGGGGGGTCAGCGCCTTCAGTTCCTCGCTGAAGTCCTTGAGGGACTGACTGGGCAAGAACCCGAAGACCTTCCGCAGGATGACGACCGGGCTGTTCTGAATGCCGATGCTGCTGACGACGGTGTTGTCTGCCATGTGTGCTCTCCTCTATGGTTACTGCGTTGCCGTGTGTCTAGTGTCTGCTACCTCCCCGCAGGGTCAGCTTGCGGTGACCCTATGGGCAAGTATTACAGGACTTGCATCTGGACGACGTGACGCAGGGCCACGATGTGGGGTGCCAACTGGTAGAGATCCTCCCCGCACGGTTCTACTGTAGTGACCACAAGTTCATCATTCAGGATGTGAACACTGAATACGTTGTCATAGCAGTGTTCCTCCCTGGTGCCGTGACACACGCAGTCAGCAGTATTCAGGGTCAGCTTGACTGTTGTGTCTCTCATGGGCTGTCTCCCTCCAGTCAATCACCGCTTGCGGGGTGACTCAATGCAGGCGACAACAGGCTGACTACTGCCTGCCGTGGACCAGGTTGTGGATAGATGCCCATCACGTCTGCCAACGAGATGGTCATCAGGTCGTACGATTCTGTGTCCACATTCCACGTGGAGACGTAGATTGCAGGCTCGGGTACATCCACCAAGATAGAGTAGTGATGGCAGGTGATTGTCTCACAAGAGGCACCACCACGCCCTCGGACGGTAAAGCAGCAGGTGTTGTTCATGTGACGACCTCAACCATAACCCCAGCCAACCTTGCACGTCTCACCATGTCAGCAGTTCCCTTAGACGCTGCCAAGTTGCTGTGAAAGGCCAGCACTAGGTCAATCCCTGTGTCGAGCATCTGCTGGTTACGCACAGGACCAGCAGCTCTACCATACCTCTGCCAGTCAGCCGGGTAAGCCTCAACAGGCATTCCCAACCTTGTGGCACGTGCGGCACCCAATCTATCAGCACCGCTACAATCACCCTCAACCACTGTGGTGTCAGAAGGCAAGGTAGACATACGCGCCCATACTTTGCGAGCGTCAGTCCAATGGCGATCACCACAGACTAACACTCTCATTTTACGTCTCTCACTCCCGTGCTAACTCACTCTCAACAAAGGACTTGCAGCTCTCACACGCGCAGGGGACACTACCTACATCACACTTGTCAGCCGTCGTTCACTGTACACACCAAAGGCCCGACCCCCCGCTGGGGCCAAGCCTCAGATGCGCGTTTGGCGTAGGCTCTCGAGCCTACGCCGGGACGGACTGACCTTCTGACGGATTGCCGACCCGCACGAAGTTGACGCTGATCTGGTGCCGGTCCTGAGTGGCGGTGCCGTTTTGCGTGTCGTCGGGATTCGCCAAGACCATCTTGCCGGATGCGTTCCAGCCGGTCTTGCCACTGGCGAACGGGCGAAGCTTCCCACGAGCAGTCAAGACCTCGCGCCCAAGCTCAGTACCATCTTCGGCGTGAACGGTGATGTAGTACGGCTTCAGCATGCTAACCTCCCTTGTGTGTGCAGTTGTAAAGACCTTGCCGACACCATGTCGGCTGTGAGCGTGCCGTCAAATCCCTAGGTATTGCGGGGCGACGGCCGTCGAAATCGAAAGCAACCGGCGTGCCGTCGCGGAAACCCCAGCAAAAGCCCTGGTTTCGCTTTTTCTACGCTACCTCGGGTTGTAGGGGCGAAAACAGGCGAAACCGGGGTTAAGTCCAGCGTTGGCTAGGGTTTGCGGCCGGGCTACACTTTTTGTAGGCCATCAATTCCCGGCAGATGCCCGACCGCGCAGAAAATGTGAGCGGGCTTGGCTCAACCTTTGGCAAGGCGCCTGGCGGGTTGTAGGAGCGGCGCCAGGCGGAGGCGAGGGGTTTGCACGCGGGTTGGGTCGTTCGTCGTTCCTGGGGCATCGTGGCGCGTTCTAGCGGTATTCTGGCGCGTCGGTCGAGCGGCCGAACGAATCCCGACCGACGCGATTCGAGGAGACCTCCAGGCTGCAAGTAGTGACAGGCTGTGACCTGGCAGTGTCCAACCTCCAGCCTGTCAGCAGTGGTGGGCTGTGACCTGGCAGATGCCCAATCACCCAACCCCAGCCTACACATAGCGGTCCGACCTGTCAGCCACCCTGCCATACCCCACCCCCCCCCCACATCACAACGGTGAGCCCTACGCAGGAATATAAAAGCCCTTCGATAAAATTTTACGACAAATTTTACGGCAAATTTTCTCAGTCATGTTACTCAGGTCATCACAAGCCTTAAACTTCCTGCAGTCAGTAACTTACCTGATTGTGCGGTGATGGCTATTGTAGTAGGGTTGGCCTTGGAGGATGTCCGAAATATGTAGACATATTGCTGACAAAACTTGCAACTACAGCTGCAACACCGATGCGGTCTATGGCAGCAAATCTGGCAGCTATGATGCGCTGACTGGCCGCTAAAGGGGCCACATGGTTCATAAAGTAGAACAATTTTGCCCAGGTTAGGTACACACGTACCTACTTTAGGTACAGTCGAGGCTAGGAGTTGGGTTGATCGCCCTAATGCTGGCACCATTGTGGAGGTTGGCACTGGTTATGTGCTTGCCAGTCATAGGGTTAGCCATGGTGGGGTGGGAGCTGGGCAAGGCAATTATACGAAGTTTACCCAACTTATGCACCTGGGCTAAACCTTCTGGGTGCAAATAATTAGGTCAAACACCCTAGCTACCCCCTTGACAATGCGGGGCGCAGGTTTAGAATGGGATCTGTAGGTCGTATGACCTAAGTTGGAGCCCCGCACCCGGTACCGACCGCAAAACCTGTAAGGGCATGGTCAACCCGGCAATAGGGCGAACCTGGCTAGAATATGATGAAGGTGCGCAGCCCAGGACTTGAAACGATTTTGAAACGCATGCCGACCCCAGCCACCTCCCTGCAGACCGTTCCCACCTCCGCTAGTGTAGCTACCCCAGGGCCGGGTAAACAGCTTGCCAAGCGCAAGTCCCCGGCCCCCCGCCTCAGGCCCGACGAGACCAAGGCCAGGCAGGAGTTAGTGCTACTCAGAACCATTTGTGGGTTGAAGGCCAAGGAGATTGCGGAGGAGTTGCACCTGAGTGTGGGTAAGGTAAGGCAGGAGCTAGCCATCGCTAGGCGAGCTGACCTGTTGCTGGCCGCACGCGACAGGGTACAGCAGCTGGTCCCCAAGGCAATTGCTGCCTTGGAAGCGCACCTGGAAGCAGGCGATAAAGACATTGCCTTGTTGGTGTTGGAGGGCTTAGGTGTCATTGGCAAACACGTCCAGCTTACGTTCGTCCCGGTCCCAGCTGCTGGTGCCGACACATTTGATGCATTCAGAGCCCGCATCTTGCAAACCCAGTCGCCAGGTCATCAAGCAAGCCATCCGGGCGCAGGCGAACAGCTTGCTCTCAGCGGACCTGTTATTGATGCGCAAGTCGAGGCGGTTGCGAGCCAGGCAGTTAGCAAATGAGAGTTGGCACAACACAACTGCTGTGCAACCAACCCTGCAAGAGACGTTAGAATTTGGTAAGCAGTTCAAGTAGGAGTGAGTGCAATGCGTCACACCGATCAAAGCATGGTAGCCCAAGGTGGTTATACGATTCGCACCAAGCAATTGGACAATGGCATCTGGGAAGCCAATGCTGGGGTCAAGGGCGTGGAACCCAGCCAAGGTGATTCTGAGATTGAAGCCATTCGTGCGATGAGGTTGACCCTGGAGCGGACTTTGCGAACTACGGGAGAGCAAATCTAGCTACTATGCCCCAAATCCCCAGCGACCGACCGCCTGTTCAGTCGCCGCCATTATTTGCGCGGGAGCAGCCACAGGTGCATCCAACCTTGCAGCGGGTGCTGGCTACGATTCGGCGGTTCCGGTCTGGGCAAGCTGTGGATGTGCCGATCACAACTGGGGAGTTTCGGTCTGACCCGCCACGTCAAGATGATGCGCTTATGCCATCATCGGATGTTGAGGGTGCGTATTCTCCCACCCAAAAACTTATTTGGGTAAACCCCTATTCGGTGGCTTTAAGTAATGAAGCCACCCTAGGTGACACGCTGGCCCACGAGCTAGAGCATCGCAACCAACAGTTATGGTTGTCGCCAGAAGCCCACGCCTTAAAGCTGAGCTTAGAGCAGCGTGTGCCGTACGCGATGCAGCCAAGTGAGTTGGAGGCCGGGGAGGCAGAAGCAGCCTTCCAGGATTTTACGGGTGAGGGGGCAGAGTTTCGCAATAAAATGCACTATCGCCCCACATTGCGGCGCTTTCGGGATGACATGAGTAAAAGTACGATTGTACCTGAGTTTCTGCAGTTGCAAGCCCTTTTGCGTGCCCTCCGCAAATAATCCATGACCCACGACCTGCGTATACCTTTCAGTGCCGCGATCAGCGAGTCAAACCTCATGAAGGCTTGGTTCGAGGCCATGAGCATGCCCCAGCAGGTTATGTTGAAGGCCATGTATGGGTGCGAGTTGTCGGCGGATGTCAAGGATGTCAGGGGGTGGAGTGAGCTGGATTGCTGGGCGATGTTGCAAGAGAGTTGCGCCTACGATGAGCTAGGGTTCTTGCAAGCGACCAAGCCTGTCGCCTACACGCCCCATGAGTATGCGGAGGCCTGGTGTGTGCTGGGTGTGCGTGCTGGGAAGGCCTTGGCGCTTGATACTCAATTACCAACTCCGACAGGGTTTATTGCAGTAGCCGACCTAGAAGTTGGGGATCGTTTATTCAGCGCCGATGGATCGCCAACGTGCGTAACCTACGTTACCCCTGTCATGCAGGGTAAAGAGTGCTACCAGCTACACTTCTCTAACGGAGAGGTGCTGACAGCTGACGCCAATCATAAGTGGGTAGTAGAGGGCTATGAGGAACGCAGGAATGCTTCTCGCGCTCGCATTAAGCGGCAGCCAGAAGCGGTCGTGCTAACCACGGAGCAACTCTTTGCAACTCAAACAGCCCGCAAGAAATATCCTCAGGTAAACTGGGCTGTTCGGGTTGCTAAACCTTGGCAGCTTCCCACTCGCAAGCAAGAAGTAGATCCCTACTTGCTTGGGTGTTGGCTAGGAGATGGCAGTTCGCATGCTGCCCGTCTTACTACGGCAGACCAAGAGTTGGTCGAAGCCTTCCGTGCAGGTGGGTATAGTGTTCATAAGTACGAAACCACGCTGTATGATTATTCCATTACCGGGGATCGCCCCTATGATCGTGCCACTAGTTTTTTGACGAAACTGCGTGGGCTGGGCGTGCTGAATAACAAGCATATCCCACAACAATACATGCGAGGGAGCTATCGACAGCGACTAGCTTTGCTGCAGGGTTTGATGGATACTGACGGGCATGTCAAACCGAACAGTGGATCGTGCGAGTTTTACCAGGTACGTCAATCTTTGGCTGAACAGGTTAGGGAATTGATTACCAGCTTGGGCATTAAGGCAACGTTGCGTAATAAGCCCGCCAAACTAAACGGCCGTGTCGTGGGGACGTGTTGGACGGTGGCGTTCAGACCGCATGTTCAGGTATTTAGGCTGACGCGTAAAGCTACAGCATTGTGCTTAGATACAGTAGCCTCTGAGTGTGGGTATGTGTACATAACTCACATCATTCCCACCTCATCGGTGCCGGTTAGGTGCTTACAGGTTGATCATCCCTCACATCTATTCCTAGCTGGTCAGACGGGTATTGTTACGCATAACACCGATAGGCTATCTGCAACGGTTGCATCCTATGAAGCCACCTGTGGTGGGCATGAAGCCTATGCTAGACCGGGCAGACCCCTGATCGTCTTTCTGGTCGCGCAGGACTTGCGGATGTCCAGGTATTCGGTGCATAGCATCCGGGGGGCCATTGAAGCCATGCCCTGGTGCAAGGGGTGGATTAAGTACCCAGTCACCGCTGATCGGATTGACCTGACCAATGGGGTGACGATTGCCACCACCCCGCCCACGGTCAGGGCCATCAGAGGTTACGACAGCCCAGTGGCTGTGCTTGACGAAGTGGGTGTGTGGCCAACAGACGCTGACGCTGCCAACCAGGATGTCGAGGTATATAACCAGGTCATCAGCCGACAAGCCCAGTTTGAACACCCCAAAATCATTGGCGCCAGTTCAGTCTGGGCCATGAGTGGCATGTTGTATGACAGGTGGCATGCTGGGACGAATGGATGCAAGTTGCGGTGTCAAACCTGCTGGGGCATGCCGCAGTCTAGGCCAGACTGTCCAGCCTGTGAGAGTTTGCGTAAACCTCATCAAGACAGGTTGGTGACACACTGCACGACAGCAGGTGCCAATAACCCCCTAGTGCAGGAGCGTTGGCTGCGGGCCAAACTGGATGCCGATCCCAGGGTGTTTGCCCGAGAATGCTTGTCGGTCTTCAGCGAAAGCATCTCAGGGTTCTTGGATGCAGGCAAGATTGAAGAGGCTGTGCAGCACGGCCGCCTTGAGATTGCCCCCGAGCCTGGGCGTTACTATGTGGCAGCGATTGACCCTGCCTTCCGCCGAGATGCCTTTGCCCTTGCGGTATGTCATGCTGATCCCAAGCTAGGTATTGTGCAGGATGTCAGCAGGCGATGGTTGCCAACAGCTGGCCAAACCCTCAACCCTGAGACCCTGATTGCCACAGAGATTGCACCCCTGCTCAAGCGTTACAATGTCATGTCAGTGAACACGGACCAGTTCAACTTTGCCAGCCTCCAGCAAATTGCCCTCCAACATGGCCTCAGCCTGGAGGAAACCCCCTTCAGTGCAGGCTCCAAGGTGGAAGTGTATGGGAGTTTGAAGGCCTTAGTCAACACCAACAGACTGCAGCTGCTAGACATCCCGGAGCAAACCCGAGAGCTGAAGCAACTGGAAGCCAAACTCACCCCGGGGGGGATGGTGCAAATCTCGGCCCCCGAGGGTCAACATGATGACTTGGCAACAGTCATTGCGCTGGCGGCACACAAAGCTATCTGGATGTTACCTGCCGCCAAACCTGCTGAACCCCCACCCGAAACCCTGCAAGGCATCATTGCCAAGCAGGTTCAACAAAAGCATACCGCGACCCGCTTCATGCACATGTCTGATTAACTAGGAGTTCTCCATGATGCCACCCCAGATGCAAGCACAGGTGCAAGGCCCCCAGCAAGAGCAGATGTCCGGCCCAGGTCAGGCTGCCCCACAGGGGGGTGACGTGCAAGAACTGATGTTAATTTTGCAGGAACTCACCAAAACTCCCGAGGGACGACAGCAGCTCCAGCAAATCCTGGCCATGCTGGGTGGGATGCAGGGTGGCGCTCAGGGTGGACCTGATCCAGGTTCTGTGCAAGGTGGACCACAGGGGATGATGTAAATGTTTGGCTTCAAATCCCTTCGGCAGCGCGAACATGAGCAATTGCTTCGCACCATGCAGGCCATGCAAGTCATCATGAAGTTGCAGGCCAAAGCTATCAACAGCATGCTCAAGGGTTTTGAGGTGTCTGAACCCCCCCAAGCCAGAGTCATGAACGACTCGGCCATGTGGAAGCTGGAGCAGGAACAACTGGAAGCTCAGCAAGGTGGGTTTCAGCCTGCGATGCCAGCTCCCGGCTACTATAGTTTGAGCGCAGACTAGAGGTTGATGTATGGCCACTGCCGACACCGATATCAAACTTGACCAGATCCCGCCCTACCTGCCCTCCGCTGAGGACCAGAAGCGCATTGCCAAGGTGGAGGCCTTCTTCACCAAGGGCTGTGCGATTCGCAAGCCCCACGAAGGCCAGTGGTTCATCAATGGGGCCATGATTCGAGGTCAGCAGTGGCTGCAGTGGGACGAACTGGCCAACACCTTGAGCCTACCGCCAGCCCCGCGTCACCGTGTGCGGAGAAGCTTCAACCTGATCCTGCCCAAGGTGCAAGCGCGCCAGGCCAAATTCCTCAAGAACCGCCCGCACCCTGAGGTCAAAGCCGCCACCACCGACATCAAAGATATTCTTGATGCCCGCATGACCACGAAGGCCCTAGACTACTTGTGGCGCAAGCTACGTATTGAGGAACGTTACGCCCAGGGGCTGCAGTGGACCACCACCACCGGCCATGGCTACCTGTGGATCAGCTGGGACCCCAGCAAACTCGGTCGAGTGCAGTACCAGGATGAAGCTGGTCAGAAGCAAGTCGAGGAAGCCAAGCTCGGTGACATTGAGTTGGAGGTTGATGGGCCGTTTAGTTTGCTGGTGGATGACCCTGCCATCAGTCACCTCGGTGATCAGCCCGCCATCATGCGCGTGAAGCTGAGACCCCTTACGTATGTGCGTGAGCGCTTCTCTGAGGCGGGCAAGTTTGTCAAACCCGAAGCTGATGAAGACCAGTCTGTTCACTATGAGCGGTCACTGGCGGCATTGAACAGCGCCACCACTACAGGGTTTGGTGAACAAGCAGGCCGCAAGCAAGGCACCCAGGGTGAACCCACCCATGTGATTGTCAAGGAGTACCTGGAGAAGCCCTCGGCCCACTATCCAGCTGGCTGCTACATCGTAGTGGGGAATGGCGTCCTGCTCAAGACACAGGACGAGCTTCCCTATGAACTGTCCACCATGCCCAACCCCTACCCGGTGGTGGACTTCCCAGACTTGTCTGCAGCTGGTCAGTACTGGATCACCACCATTGTCGAGCAGATGGTGCCACCCCAACGCCAGTACAATGTTTTGCGTTGCAAGCTTGAGGAACACTTCAAGGTGGCTTTGTTCCAGAAGCTGCTGGTGGCCAAGCAGCACATGATTGCCCCAGGGGCCTGGACTGATGCTCCAGGCGAGCTAGTGGAGTATGTGGCTCACCCAGGAATTGCGCCACCCCAAGCATGGTCACCACCCCCATTGGCGGGTGACATCTGGCGGGCCTTGGACATCTTGCGGGGTGAGATCGATGCCATCAGCCACATCTACCCCGAGGCTGAAGGTCAAGTTGGGCAATCCAAGTCAGGCTTCCAGACTAATCTCTTGCAGGAAGCCACTGATGCCGTGCATGGTCCAGCCATCCGCACCCACGAACTCGCCATTGAGGAGCTGAGCTTCAAACTGCGTCACATGATGCAGTTGATGTATGACATCCCCAGACTGATTGCCATTACCTCGCACGACGATCAGGTAGAGGCGTTTGAGTTCAGCAACCGCGACATCGACCCCAACGCGGACATCATTGTGCAGGCAGGTTCAGGCTTGCCCACGCTGAAGGGCGCACGTATTCAAATGGCCCTGGAGCTGCGTAACGCAGGGGTGTTCGGCAACCTGCAAGACCCAGAGGTCAATCGCAAGGTGTTGAGCATGTTGGAGATGGGTGAGTTTGGCAACTTATACGCAGACTCTCGCCGCGATGAGGAACGTGCCAGACTGGAAAATGTGCAGTTCGTAGAAAGCAACGAACCTGTTGATCCCCCGCTGTTCTGTGACAACCACAACATCCACTACACGGTTCACACCGATGACCTCAAGTCGCCGGACTTCAAGACTAGACCCGTGGAACGCCAGCAAGCCCAGCTTGAACACATCTTGGTGCATATGGTGTACATCAACCCCGCAGCCGCAGGGCAAGTGGCAGCCATCTATGGGTTGCCGGTACCACAATTGCCGCAACCCCCCATGCCAACCCAAGTGCCGCCCGAGCAAGGCCAAGGTCAGCAACAGCCTCCACAGGCAGGGCCACCGCCCGGCCCGCAAGGACCCCAACCTCCACCACCGGAAGCCGCCGCAAGCGGCAACAGTCAGTTCAACAGCGCGTTTGGTTTCGGCGCACAAGGCACCGAAGCAGGCATGATGTAACCCTCTAGTGTTTGGCCCCACGGACAAGGGCCTCCTGCAGACAACCCACCTTGGGTCCTGCATTTCGTCAGCAGTCCGACCAACCCACCTTGGGAGTCGATATATGGATTTTGGTCAAGCTCTTTCTGCCGCAACCGCAGGTGCCCTCCAGGACATCGCCGCTCAGCCCGCTGACCCCACCCCTGTGGTGGACACGCCAGCTCCGGCTGCCGATGTACCTGAAGTTGTAGCTGCTTCTCCCGCCCCAGAGACGCCGGTTGCCTCTGAGGTGCCCGCCCCCGCCGCTGATGAGTCAGCCACCACGCCTGCTGCAGCAACTGCTGCAGCCATTCGTGAGCTGACCCTGAAGTACAAGGGGCAAGACATGACCCTGCCTGAAGACCAGGTGGTGAAGCTGGCCCAGCAAGGATGGGACTATACCCAAAAGACCCAAGCCCTCGCTGAGCAACAGCGTCAACTGCAAGCCTCCCAGGCCCAGTTGCAGCAACAGCAATCCGACCTTGAAGCCGTCTTGAGTGACAAGGGTAAACTCCAGCAGCTCGTCATGTGGGCTGCCCAGCAAGCCGAACCCGGCACGGTGCAAGACCCCCTCGACATCCCCACGGCCCAGCAAGTGCAGGCCCTGGTGCAAGCCCAACTCCAAGCCACTCGTGCAGAGTTGGAGCAGGTGACGAAGGCGGAAATCGCCCGCAGTCAGTTCCAGCTGGAAACCAACCGGATGGAAACCGAATTTACCGCTCAGTTCCGCAACCATGTGGATCAGCTGACTTCTCAGCTCCCCATTCTCAAGGACCGCAGCCATTTGACGGCTGACCTCAAAGCGTACGGGGCCAACTACCTCAAGGCCCGGCTTGAGACCGAGGGACCGCTGGCGAACATTACTCCTCAGGATGTGTTTGCTCAGGTGGGTAAGGAAGCGACCCGCATTGCCAAACTGGAACAGGCCCGCATTGACAACCATGTCAAAGCTAGCCTGGTCCGTCAACAAACGGTTGTGGGAAAGGGTATTGAACCTGCCGGAGGCGTACCGCCTGCGGCCACCCCACCTCAGGCCTACAAGCTGGGCAGCAAGGAATTGCGCGCCCAAGCCATTGCAGATTTGCAAAAGGCCTGGCATGACTAACTAGTAAGGAGCCAATCATGGCATTTGATCTTTCCGCTGCGGGCAACATCCTCAAGGTGCGATACCTTGGCCCGATCAGGGAGCAGCTCAACTCTCAGACCATCCTGCTGAAGCGCCTCAAGCGCGACAGTGAAGGGATTAGTGTCAGCGGCAAAAGTTTCACCCGGCCGCTGCACACCACGCGAAACAGCTCGGCTGGTGTCGGTCGCGCGGACGGGGGCACGCTGCCTACCGCCGGGCAACAGGGCTACCAGACGGCGGTGATCCCGTTGGCCTATCTGTATGGCCGGATTGAGATCACGGGTCCCACGATTCGAGCGGCTCGTGATAATGCTGGTGCGTTTGTGACGGCAGTTGAGTCAGAAATCAAGGGCGTCACCCGAGACTTCACCAAGGCCTGCAATCGGCAGCTCCTAGGCGATGGCACGGACTCGCTGGGCTTCTGGACGGGTGCTGATAACACCTCCGGCACTACGATTGACGACAGTCAGGGCAATGCATTTACCCACCTGCCCAGCGCAGGCACGCTGACCTGTGACCTGATTGCAACGGCTGACAACAGCACCAAGCGCGGCGACTCGATTGTCGTGACCTTGGGTGCAAAGAATGCCGCGACGTATGATGCGACCTGGACGGGGACCGTCACCGGATCGGCCGATGCGGACTACCTGGTCCTGGAAGACTCACTGGGTTACCAGATGATGGGTATTGATGGCGTCATTGGGTCGGGCGATCCCGTTGTGCCTGGCGGGGGTGGCACCAAGACTGGCCTCCATGGGCTGGCTGTGGGCACCTACTCCTGGTGGGTGTCACAGTTGTTCGGTAACTCAGGCACCAAGCGTGACCTCACGCTGGCCCTGATGCAGGAACCCCTGAGTGCCATCAGCATCAACTCTGACTACTCCGAGAAGGATGTCAAGTTCATGCTCTGTAATTATCCCATCCGGGATAAGTATGTCAGCCTGTTGGTGGCGGACAAGCGGTTCGTCAACAGCATGACCCTGGATGGTGGGTTCACGGCTGTGGATTTCAACGGCATCCCGTTGGTACCTGATCCGCAGTGCAAGCGCAACACCATCTTCTACCCTGTGTTGGAGGAACTGGCAATCTACCAGGGCTCTGACGTGGACTGGATGAACAAGGATGGCAGCACCTTGGCGCGTGTTGCAAACAAGGATGCCTATGAAGCCGTGCTGTTTGCCTATCAGAACTTGGGCACGACAGCACGCAATGCTCATGCCAAGCTGAGTGACATCAGTGACTAGTAACTGACTACAATGCGAGCCAAGGGTAATACAAAGGTTTGTACACGCTGCCACCAAAGTTTGCCCTTGGCAGCATTCCATAAATGTAAAAGCCACGCTGATGGGTTTGAGTATGCATGTCAGGCATGCCTTGAAGCAAAACGACAAGAATCATTTGAACGCTACGCAGCCCGCAGACATGCATATTATCTTGCCAACCGTGGCACTATTCTCAAACAATCGCGGGCTTGGGGCGTGGCAAATCGAACGGCTAGATATGCAGCATCACGAAAATGGATCAAGGCCCACCCTGATGCACCAACCTTGGCTGTTAATCGTCGTAGGGCACGCCTAATGAACGCACCTGCAACATTAACTCAAGAAGAATGGCAGGATATTTTAGCAACGTTTAATGGGCATTGTGCTTATTGTTTATTGCCATTCTCGGCTGTCCGCTCACCCACAATGGATCATATTAAGCCAATAATCCATGGTGGGGGGCATACAGCTGAAAATGTAATTCCTGCTTGTAGATCCTGTAATTCATCGAAGCATACAATGAGCTTGCTTGAATTTGCAGCGTATCGTTGGGGAAACTATCGCATGCAAGATGGAAGCGCGGTTCTAAAGTGTAACTCTATAAGCCCTAACCTTCAGCTCCGCGTAGTTGAAGACCAGGCAAAGGAGAATAGCAATGCCTACTAATAAGGTGATTCAGTGTGAAGACGCTCTCGGTATTGGCCATGGACCTGGCTTTGCTGGGATCAAGGTCGATACCACAGACAAATGGCTGCAGTTCAACCCAGATGGTACGATGCGTACTGTAGTTGACCTCAGCTCCACCCAGACCATCACGGGTGATAAGACCTTTACGGGTACTGTCGTGATGTCTGGTGCAGTGACTAAAACTGAATTTGCAGATGGCACGGCAGCGGCCCCATCCATCACCTTTAGTTCCGACCTTGACAGCGGAATCTATCGCATCGGGGCAGATAATGTTGGCATTGCCCTGGGCGGAGCCATTGAATTTAATCTGACGACTGTGGCCTTTTCACCGGGTGCCAGTGATGGGTCGGCCTTAGGAACGACCGCCCTAATGTGGTCTGATGTCTTTCTGGCTAGCGGTGGAGTGATCAATTTCAACAACGGTAACATGACGATCACCCACAGCGCCGGGGTGCTGACCTTGGCTGGGGGTACCATCGCTGGAGCATCCTTGACGGCCCCAGTCATTGGCGTCGCTACCGGCACCTCGCTGGCAGTCACCGGGGCGGTCACGTCTTCGGGTGGCGGGATTGGCTACGCCACCGGCGCTGGTGGCACGGTAGATCAATTGACGAGCAAGTCCACCGCTGTGACCCTCAGTAAGCTCGCCGGAGCAATCACTCTGCACAACGCGGCGCTGGCAGCCGACGCGATTGCCAGCTTCGTGCTAACCAACACCTTCATCGCGGCGACCGATGTGCTGCTGCTGAATCACATCTCCGGGGGAACCGTTGGGGCCTACGTCCTTAACGCACAGTGCGCGGCGGGCTCGGCGACGATCAATGTCGCCAACCGATCAGCCGGCTCGCTGTCGGATGCCGTGGTGATCCAGTTTCTCGTCATCAAGGGTGTGAACGCATAGTAGCGTATGTTATATTAAGGGTGGGCAGGCATGGGGCTTGCCCACCAACCGTCAAGGAGCGTCAGTCATGTCTATTAGTGTCACCCAGTTAGAGCAGAAGATTGCAGAGTTGCGAGTCGCCTATAAGCAAGCCCAACAGCGTCACGGTGAGGTGCAGCAGGCCCTATCACAAAACCAGGCCCAATTGTTTGGCTATGAGGGGGCTATTAGTTGGGCCACCCAGGTGCTAGAGGAGGCTAAGGCTGAACCAAAGTTCATGCCTGAGGTTGGGGCAAGTCAAGAAGTCAATACCCAGGCTGATGTGCCGGTCAAGGGTAAGGTAATTGAAGGTCCTTGGAGTCAGCCCGATGGAAGCGCCAGCTAACTTCACCCGGCGTTTAGCCAAAGACTTCGGGGGCCGCTTGCGTGTCAGGTGGTCCCCAGCCCTGCAGGAGCTTTGCCTGGAGGAGAAAGTTGGCCGTGCGGTACTGCCACCTCTGGGGTGGAGTGAGGGTCGAGATGACCTGGTGCGTGCCCGAGATGGCTATGCCCTAGTGCTGAGTCTCAAACCTGGTGACCGTATGCGTTGCCCAAAGTGTGGACACACTTTGCCTGTACCCGTGATGCGGTTTGGTGAAGCCATCTGCAAGGCGTGCAGCAGTGTAGAAGGCAAGCTCATTGCTTACAAAGCTGCCTACTTCCCCTTGAGTGAAAGCTTGCTGGACCACCTCCGCAAAATCGATCCCCTGCGAGCTGACAGCCGCCAGCACATCAAAGAAGCCGACCAAGCCGCCTTAAAGCAACGCCAATCGGCCCAGCGTGACATCGACAACCAGATTGAATCTGCCACCAAAGATATTGTCAGCATTGCTGGTGGCTTCACCCAGGTCGGCTACACCGGCCGGGAACAACCAGTAGGAGTTTAATTATGGCTATTGCCTTCCCGGTGTTGCCCGGTATTCCTGGTGCCAGCGAACGCATCACCACCTTTACGTCAGCGAAGGGTCTGACCGCTGCCACCTATAATCTGGTACAGACAGTCAATGACCCCTACCAAAAAACCCGCCATCCTGTGGCAGCCCTCGTCACGG
>ERZ1292623.425-Hain-H51-01um-R1-425-length-45995-cov-42_pt2 | contig 20867 bp, 15 predicted proteins | sample MGYA00564398_ERZ1292623 | MGnify/ENA primary metagenome ERZ1292623 (study PRJEB36523, sample SAMEA6512633) | groundwater metagenome | collected 2019-01-07 | study: AquaDiva: Metagenomics assemblies of 32 groundwater samples | reverse complement strand
GCACAAGGCCCGTTGGTCAGCATGTCGGCCACCAGCAATCACAGCACGGTCGAACGCAATGCCCTGCAGGAGACGCGCGGTGTTATCAGCGTCAATCTGGCGGCCGGCGATTTTAATCTTCAGTTCAATGGGCAGGCGATCGCCCTGTCACACGAGGCGCGCGGCCGGGGAATCGCGGACCTGCGCAGCATTCAGAATATTCAGGCCGATCGGCGAGCGGTCAGCGACGTGTCCGTGATCAGCGTTCGCGAGAATGCCTTCGCCAACGCCGCCGGCCTGATTGCCATCAACCAGGCCAGCGGGGTGGCCAATGCCCAGGCCAACGGCATTTCCATCTCGATCGGCGTGGACGCGCAGGCGGCGGATGTCGATCTGGCCCAAACGGTGTCCATGACCGGCCTGCCGGCAACAGCGGCCGGCGTCCGGGGTGTACGTGCAATCCGCGTCGATCCGTCGGCCTTTCGCAATGCCCGCGGGGTGGTGCAGGTGAATCAGTCGGCCGGCACCGGCAATGCCACGGCCAACAGTTTCTCGCTGCGATTCCAGACCGACGGGGTAAGGCCGTGAGCAGGACACGCGACGGATGCGCGATTCTGGCGGCGGTGTTGGCGATGCTGGCCATCCCGCCAGTGCCGGCCGCCAACGTGCGCATCGGCGGTGTGCTTCCCGGTGGCGGGATCTACCACAAGAACATCGTCAGTCTGCGCGAGGCGAAGTTCACCAACCTCATAACGCAACAGACTGATTTCAGCTGTGGGGCGGCGGCGTTGGCCACGATCTTGCGCCATGTCTACGGACGCGATCTGGGCGAGGCCGACGTGCTGACCGGCATGATGCGCATCGCCAACCCCGAGGTGGTCAAGGAGCAGGGTTTCTCGCTGCTCGACATCAAGAACTACGTAGAGACGATCGGGTTGCGCGGCCGGGGTTACCGGCTGACGGCGGAGCAACTGGCGCAGGTAAAAATACCGGTGATCGTCCTGCTCGACATCAAGGGTTATAAGCATTTTGTGGTGGTCAAGAAGACCACGCCCGAAAAGGTCTACATCGCCGACCCGGCGCTCGGCAACAAGGTCATGACGCGCGAGGAATTCGTGGCCGGCTGGAACGGCATTGTGTTCGCCGTCATCGGGCGCGGTTTCGACCGGCAGTCGGTTCTGCTGAATCCGCCCGAGCCGTTGACCGTGCGCCGGGCCTCGTTGCGCTCGCCGGTCAGCGATGCCGAGCTGATCGATTTCGGTTTTACTCGCGCTGAACTCTTCTGACACACACACCAACGAATCGGGATCGGGGAACACCGTCATGCACAACAATGGAAGGGCAATTATTCTGACCGCCACGGCACTGGCCGTGATGACTATCGCGCCGATTACCGGTGCCACCCTGCCGGACATCTCCGCCTTCCGGAATGCAGTCGAGATCAGCGATCTGGAGCTGGGCATTCAGCGCGGCCGTTACGTCGGCCGTGGCCAGATCGTGTATTTCGGCGTCGAGATGAATACCGAGTGGCGCACCGCCAGTGGCGAGAGTTACCGCGCCGGTCTCAATCTGAGCGTGGATCGTCATCAGGGGCGTTTTCGCCCGGTGATCAATATCGTGCACCGCACCGAGGTGGGGAAACCGCCGGTGGCAACGGTGGCGGCGTCTTCTCCGGTGGCGGCACCGGCCCCGGCAGCGCCCATCACCAGTGGCGGCCTGGACACCGTAAAAGGTGTCGGGCAGGTCGTGCAGGTGACCGGCGACACCAACAGCGTGCGCAATAATATCAACCTCAGCCTCCGGACTGTCGATGGCGGTGCACCTTCGCCGGCACCGGCGGCCGCGCCGCCGGCCGGGGTGACAACCAGTACGACGAACTCCGGTGCCAGTGCCCAAGCCGGCTCGGACCACAAACAGCTGGGGGTTGCCGTGGTCGTCCCCGGGCAGGGCGTCGCCACGCAATCCATCACCGGACTCGGCGGTCTTCGCCAGAACGTGCAGCTGACCGGCGATATGAACAGCGTGTTGAACCAGCTCAACCTGACGGCCGAGTTCCGGGCCGTGGCCAGCCCGGCTACGCGTCACATGCGCTCCAGCTTCCAGACCATGCGAGGTCTGCCACAGGCCGGCATGTTCTGACCGGATGGACCCGGGAATCTTTCCCGAGGGCGGTCCGCGACCGCTCTCGATGATCGTCCTGCAACCCCAATACCTGAAGTCGAGAGCCTGCATGCACCCTCGCGCAATCCGTTTCTCTTGGCGATTTGTCTTCCCGCCGCTGGTCTGGCTGCTGGCGTGGTTGCCCATGCCAGCGGCCGTCGCCATGGATGGCGTTTCGCTTGAAGCCGTCCGCCAGCAGATCGACCAATTGAAGCGCGAGAGCCGCGCGACCGAAGAGAAACTGCGGGCGCTCGAACAGCGATTGCGCGATGCCGAGGCGTTGCAGCAGCGTGGCAAGGGGCTGCCGTCGGCCGATCCCGTGCCGCCGGCGAGTGGCGCACCCGCCGCGGAGCCAGAGCCCCCGGCGCCGGTTACGATGACCCCGCCCGCTCCAGAAGCCGCTGAGGGCCAAGACAAGAAGGTCGTGCGTGAGGCCCCGAAGAGTAAGAGCGCCACGGCCGTTTACCAGGAACAGCACGCGGTCTTCGACCGCCGGTTCACGCTCGAGACCGGCTTCAGTTACTCGCACTTTGACCGCAAGCAGATCAGTCTCAGCGGCTTCCTGGCGCTGGATGCGATCTTCCTCGGCGATATCAGCGTCGACACCGTCAAGGCCGACATCCTGACCTTCGATGTGCTAGGGCGCTGGGGGCTGTCGAATCGCTTGCAAGTCGATCTGGCTGCACCGTTTCTGTACCGACGCACCATTTACCAGTCGACAGCCAACAGCCAGTTCTACAGGGAAACCGTCACCCAGAATCCCGATGTGCAGGTGGGCGACATCAGCGCCGGGCTTTACTATCAGCTCTCGCCGGAGACCATCACCCGTCCGGATATCGTCTGGAACTTCCGTCTCAAGGCGCCCACCGGCACGCATCCCTACGGCGTCAAGTTGCGCGACGCCTCCGGCGGGGCCGGCATTCTGACCGCACCGACCGAGTTGCCGAGCGGCAACGGTGTCTGGTCGGTGTCGACCGGCCTGTCGTTCGTGAAGACTGTCGATCCGGCGATCCTGTTCGCCAACGTCGGCTATTTTTACAACTTCAGCCGTCGTTTCGACGACCTCAGCACCCAGGCTGGCACGCAAACGCCCGGGCGCGTGAAGCTAGGCGATTCTCTCCAGTTCGGTCTCGGCACAGCCTTCGCCCTGAGCGAGCGCACTAGTCTCAGTTTTTCCTACGCCCAGCGTTTCAGCGCACGGTCCCGCACGCGGCTGGATGGCGGCGGCTGGTCGAGCGTCCCCGGCAGTGACGCCAACTCGGCCACATTTAATTTCGGTCTCACCCACGCCTTGAGCGACCGGGCCTCGATGGTGACCAACCTGGGCATCGGCCTGACCCCGGATGCGCCGGATCTGCAGCTCACCATTAAATTTCCTTACTCATTCTGATTGCCGCCTTACGGACCCGCCACGTCGCACCCGCTGATCCGGAATTTGCAATCATTTACCCGCGCCGGTGTCACGGATCGTGGCCGCCGGCGATGACAAGACCCTGATCCCACACAGGGTTTTGTTCAAGACCGGTGGCTCGGTCGGCCATTGTGTTCAGTGGTGGATGGCGAGTAAGCTGCGCGCCTCCATACCCCCCGTTCCGTTCATTGATCGCGATTGCATGAACTATTTTGTGAGCCCACGTCAGGCCATCGCCGGCTACCGGCGATTGTTGTCCATCGACTGGGTGGACATGCTGTTGCGGGTCATGATCGTGGTTTTCCTGGCCGCGCTGATCTATCTCGCCATCGAAGGGAAGATTTACAAACCCCTGCTCAAGGCGGCGGTCAATCGCGAATGGGCCGAGGCGCTGTTGCGGCCGAGTGTATTCTGGTTGGCCATGGGCGCGATCATGCTTGGGTTCCGCACCCTTCTGTGGTTTGGCTATCGGCCCTTCGTCTCCGTCACGAAGGAAGAGGCTCCGATGTTGACGGTCATCATCCCGGCCTACAACGAGGGCGAGATGGTGGGCAAGACCATCGACTCGGTCGCCGATGCTGACTACCCGCGAGACCGGCTGGAGATATTCGTCGTCGATGATGGCAGCCGGGACGACACCTGGGCGTACATCGAGGCGGCGGCTCGACGCCACCCGAAACTCGTGACGGCCATCCGCTTCCCGCACAATCGCGGCAAGCGCGCCGCGCTCGAGGTGGGTTTCCGCAAGGCGCGCGGCGAGATCGCCGTCACCATCGATTCCGACAGCGTGATCGAGCCGCAGACGTTGCTGGCCATGGCCGGTCCGTTTCGCAATCCCCGGATCGGTGCAGTGGCGGGCAAGGTGGCCGCGTATAACCGCTACCAGGGAGTGATTCCGCACATGCTCCACGTCCGTTTCATCCTGTCGTTCGACATGCTGCGGGCCGCACAGTCGACGTACGGCACGGTGTACTGCTGCCCCGGAGCGCTGAGCGCCTATCGCTTGTCGGTGGTGAGAAAGGTCCTCGACCGCTGGTCAAACCAGACATTCCTGGGTGTACCCTGCACCTACGGCGAAGACCGCGCCTTGACCAATTTCGTGCTGCTGGAAGGTTATGACACGGTTTATCAGCAGACCGCGGTGGTGCACACCCTGGTGCCGACCACCTATGTAAAACTCAGCAAGATGTTTCTGCGCTGGGAGCGGAGCTACCTGCGCGAGGAATACACGTTCCTGCGCAGGGTTCTGTGGCGGCGCCCGTGGCGCTCGCGCTGGATTGCCTTCCTGGACGCCACCATGACCAACCTTCGCTACCCGGTGATCTATGCCACCCTGGCCATGCTGGCTATCCTGGTCGCGCAGGAGCCCGCTACGTTGTTGCGCCTGCTCACCGTCATGGGGGTGATGGCGACCTTTTATATGCTGTATTACCTGCGCAGCGAGCGGTCAACATCCTTTGTCTACGGTGTGCTGTATGCCTATTTTTCCTTCTTCACGCTGTTCTGGATCCCGCTCTACGCCATGTTCACCCTCAAGGCGCGCTCCTGGATGACGCGCTGATCCGCGCGGATCACGCGGGCAGCGCTTCGCCGTCTTCTTCCGCTTCCTGGAGTTGCAGCGTCCACAGGTGGGCGTAGCTGCCGCCCCGGGCCAGAAGCTCGTCATGGGAACCGCGTTCGATGATGTGTCCCTGGTCCATGACCAGAATCTGGTCGGCGTCCATGATGGTCGACAACCGATGGGCGATGACCAGCGTGGTGTGATTCATCGCCAGGTCGCGCAGTTCAGTCTGGATGGCCTTTTCAGTTTTTGAATCAAGTGCCGAGGTGGCCTCGTCGAATACCAGGATCGGCGGGCGCTTGAGCAGGGTGCGGGCGATGGCGACCCGTTGCTTTTCGCCGCCGGAGAGCTTTAAGCCGCGCTCACCGACCACGCTGTCGTATTGGTCAGGCAGGGTCTCCACGAAGTTGTGAATGTGGGCGGCACGGGCGGCGGCAATGACTTCCTCATGGGTTGCGTCGGGCCGGCCATAGGCAATGTTGTAGTAAATCGTGTCGTTGAACAGCACCGTGTCTTGCGGCACGATGCCGATCACCTTGCGCAGGCTCTGCTGGGTGACATCGCGGATGTCCTGATCATTAATCGTAATGCGCCCGCCGTCGACATCATAGAAGCGAAACAACAGCCGCGATAAAGTCGACTTGCCGGCGCCACTGGCACCCACCACCGCTACCTTGTGCCCGGCCGGCACCTCGAAGCTGACGTCTTTCAGAATCGACCGTTGCCCGTCGTAGCTGAAGTCCACATGCTCGAAACGGATCACCCCGCGGCCAACCGCCAGCGGCGGGGCAGCCGGGCGGTCCTGGACCTCCTCGTTCTGGTGAAGCAGGTTGAACATACGCTCCATGTCGGCGAGCGAGTGGCGGATTTCGCGATAGACGAAGCCCAGAAAATGCAGTGGCATGTACAGCTGGATCAGGAAGGCGTTGATCAGCACCAGATCGCCGATGGTCATCGCCCCGCTCACCACCCCGCGGCCGGCCATGATCATCAGCAGGGTCACGCCCACGGCGATGATCGCCCCTTGACCCATGTTGAGCAGTGACAGCGAGGTCTGGTTGCGGATAGCGGCTTTTTCCCATTTTTGCAGGGTCTCGTCGTAGCGGTTGGCTTCCCAACCCTCGTTGTTGAAGTATTTGACGGTTTCGTAGTTGAGCAGGCTGTCGATGGCGCGCGTATTGGCCTTGGAATCCATTTCGTTCATGGTGCGGCGGAAGATCATGCGCCACTCGGTGACGACCAGCGTGAAAACGACATAAACCACCAGTGTGCCCATGGTGATGAGCGCAAAGCCGGCGTCGTATCGCACCAGCAGGATCACCGTGACCAAGCCGATTTCGAGCAGGGTTGGCAGGATATTGAACAGCATGAAGTTGAGCAGAAAGCGGATGCCGGCCGCGCCGCGCTCGATGTCGCGGGAGATCCCGCCGGTCTGTCGCTCGAGGTGGAAGCGCAGCGACAGGACGTGCAGGTGTTCGAAGACCTTTAACGCCACCTTGCGGATCGAGCGTTGCAGCACCTTGGCGAAGACCACGTCGCGCAGCTCGCCGAACAAGGAATGGGCCAGGCGCAGCAGGCCATAACCGACCAGCAGCGCGAGCGGCAGCAACAGCAGGGCCTGTGGCCCGCTGAGGGCGTCGATGACTTCTTTGAGCACCAGCGGCACCGTCACGTTGGCCAGCTTGGCGAGCACCAGCAAACCGAGTGCCAGCAACACCCGGCCCCGGTATTCCCACAGATAGGGGAGCAGGGTGGCGAGGGTCTTCCAGTCGTTGCGTACGGCCGGCGGCTGGCCGTAGTGGCGGATGCGCATTCGTCGATGAGGAGTCAGTAAAGAACCGGGATTTTACAGGGGAGTATATGCAAGTCCGTGCAGCTGTGCATAAGTTTCTCTGCCGGCGTCAGAACAGGACAGCGGCTTGATTCATGTCAAAGATTTTCCGTGTGGGCTTTAGAAGACTGTGTACAAACTTAACATCAACATAGGGAGTGATTTGTGATGAATATGCCAGGCAATATCCGTCAGCAACATTTTATTTTCCGCCGCCCGGCGTTGGTGCGCGCTTTCACTATCGTGGTGCCTGTACTACTGTCCCTGTCGACCATGCCCACGGCCCTGGCCGAAGGGAAACTGTCGGGCGAACTGCGGTATCGCTATGAGTGGGTCGAGCAGCAAGGTTTCTCCCTGAAGGCCAGGGCCTCGACGCTACGGACCCAGCTGGGATATGACACCGGCGACTACCGGGGGTTTGGGGCGTTCGTGCAACTCGAAGACGTGCGCCACGTGGGTGCCGAGCGTTACAACAGCTCGATCAATGGACTGACCCAGTACCCGGCAGTTACCGATCCCTCCGACACTGAATTGAACCAGGCCTACGTGAGCTACAAGGGTCTGCCCGGCACGGCGCTGAAGGGTGGTCGGCAAGTCATTACCTATGATAACCACCGGTTCATTGGCGATGTCGGCTGGCGTCAGAACCAGCAGACCTACGACGCGTTTACGCTGGTGAATACATCCTTTCCGGATATGACCATTTCTTATGCGTATGTCACCAACGTCAACCGCATCTTCAGCGAACGGCACCCGACCCTGAGCGATGTAGAGATGCAGAGCAATCTCATCAATGCCGCGTACAAGGGTTTGCCGGCCGGCACGCTGGTCGGTTACGGCTATTTCATCGACTACGACCCCAACCAGCCATTTGCCGTGACCGCCTCGCACCGAAATCTCGGTATCCGCTTTGACGGAAGTTATGCGGCCGGGGATCACAAGTGGCTATACACCGTGGAGCACGCCCGCCAGGACAGCTATGCGGATGGTGCCTCCACGATCGACGCCACGTACCGCTATGGCATGATCGGCGTGGACATCGCTGGCATACAGTTCAAGCTCAACTACGAATTGCTGAGCGGCAATGGTGTCTATGCCCTGCAGACGCCGTTGGCTACCCTGCACGCCCACAACGGCTGGGCGGACAAGTTTCTGAGCACGCCGCTCGACGGTCTGGTGGACGTGTCCGTGAGCGTGGGCACGACGCTGGGTCCGGTCAACCTGCTCGGTGTCTATCGCGACTACTCCTCCGATAATCTGGGTTATGCCTATGGTCAGGAAACAGACCTGTTGGCCACCTGGAAGGCGGCCAAGAATTTCACCTTGCTCGCCAAGGTCGCCCGCTATCGGGGTGATACCAACGCCACCAATGTCACGCGCAACCTGGCGTTATCCCAGGACGTGACCAAGTATTGGTTGCAGGCCAGCTATCAGTTCTAGCCGGATGCCGAACCGGTCGCCATCCGTCGTGGCGATGTCGGCGAGGAAGGCCGGTCGAATAGGGCGCGCCCGTGAACCCGCGTGTTGCACCATGCTGGTTCACGAGGTCGCGCCCGATTCCCTCATCTGGTGCACCCTCGTGGCGCCGCGCGCGACCAGGACGTTGATTCTCCTTGTAATTCCTGTTGTGGCACAGCAGTTGCTCTAGTCAGCCCCGTTCGCGCAACGGCGTGCGAACGCGCTTACAGGAGAGCAACATGAATTGGCAGGATTTCCGTCGTGCCGGGCACTTTCCGACCCTGGTCTCGGCCTTTCTCTATTTCGACGTCAGCTTCATGGCGTGGGTGATCCTTGGACCGCTCATGCTTTATCTCGGCCAGTCGCTGGCGCTGACACCCGAACAGCAATTCACCGCCGTGGCCATCCCGATCCTGAGCGGCGCGATCTTCCGGGTGCCCATGGGCATGCTCGCCGACCAGATTGGTCCGAAACTCGCCGGGCAGCTGGGCCAGCTGATTGTCATTGCCGGCATCGGTTACGCGTGGTTATTCGGGCTGGCGTCGTACGAAGCCGTGCAGTTGCTCGGCGCGGTCCTGGGCGTGGCCGGCGCCAGTTTTGCCGTGGCCTTGCCGCAAGCCTCGCGCTGGTATCCGCCGCAGTATCAGGGAGTCGTCATGGGAATCGCCGGCGCCGGCAACATGGGAGTCGTGCTGGATTCGCTGTTTATCCCCTGGATCGCCGAGCACTGGGGCTGGCAGGCGGTGTTCGGCGTCATGCTGGTGCCGCTGGTGCTGGTGTTCGTGCTTTACAGCCTGGTGGCGAAGGATGCGCCCGAACAGCGCGCACCGGTTTCGCTGGCCAACTACGGTGCGGTGTTGCGCGACGTGGACACCTGGTGGTTCATGTTTTTCTACTTCATCACCTTCGGTGGTTTTGTCGGACTGTCCAGTGCACTGCCGCTCTACTTCAAGGATTGGTACTTCGCCTCCGGCGTGGCGGCCGGCCTGATGGCCGCGCTGGTAGTCTTTGCCGGCTCCATGTTCCGCCCGCTCGGTGGCTGGATGGCCGACCGCATCGGTGGCCTGCGTTCCTTGCAGGTCCTGTTGGCGGCGGTCGCCGTGACCTATCTGATCGTGGCCTTCCTGCCGCAAGGCCCGGCGCCGGAGACGGTGACGGCCGCCAAGGTCAGTGGCTGGGACTTCACCGCCCTGCCCGGTGTCGCCTGGGTCGCGGTGTTGGTGTTCTTCGTCGGCGCCATGGCCTTGGGCATGGGCAACGGCTCGGTCTTTCAACTGGTGCCGTTGCGGTTTCGCAAAGAGATCGGTGTCATGACCGGCCTGGTCGGTGCGGCCGGCGGACTCGGTGGATTCGTGCTGGCCAAGACTCTGGGCTGGTCGAAGGCCGCCACGGGCACATTTACGCCGGGGTTCCTGATCTTTGCGGGGCTGGCGGTCGCTGGCATCGTTGGCCTCTTGCGGGTCAAGACACGCTGGCGGACGACCTGGGGCGCGGCTTCCGGGGCACGTGTTTGACCGGCCCTTGTGCGGAGGGTGAGGTGGCCGATACTCTGACTCCATGAGCGAAGGCCGACTGGAGATTCGCGCGGGCATCGCCAGCGAGTGCGGCAAACGCGAGTCCAACAATGACATTGCCCTGGTACGCGAGTCGGATGACAGCCTGCGCACCGTGGTGGCGGTCATCGCCGACGGCATCAGCGGCGCCGGCGGCAAACTGGCGGCGGAAACGACGGCACCCGGTTTTGTCGACGGACTGCTGAGCGCGCCCGCCACCCTGTCGGCGGAGCGGGCGGGAGTGAAGGCGTTGGCCGCCATGAATCGCTGGGTGTGGGCGCAGGGAGGGCAGGACCCAGCCCTGCGCGGCATGGCCACGACCCTGAGCGCCGTTATCCTGCGCGGCCGGCGCCTGTTTCTCGTGCACATCGGCGATACGCGGATTTACCAGCTGCGCGAGGGCGCCCTGGCGCGCCTGACGCATGACCATACCCATACTCATCCCGACATGCAGCATGTCCTGATCCGGGCGGTCGGCCTGGAGGACACCATCCGGGCCGATACCGCGACCCGCGACCTGCGCTCGCACGATCGTTACCTGCTGTGCTGCGACGGAATCCATGCCGTGTTGAACGACGAACGCCTGCGCGATCTGCTGGCCGAACGCAGTTCGCCGGAAGAGACCGCCCAGCGCATCGTGCACGCGGCGCTGGCCGCCGGCAGTCAGGACAATGTCACGGCGCTGGTGCTCGACGTGCTCTCCATTCCGGGCGCCGAACGGCTCGACCTGGAAGTGCTGGCGGCCGATCTGCCGATCCAGGATCTGCCGGCGACCGGCGAGACGGTGGACGGTTTTCGCCTGGTCGAGATGGTTTCGGACGGGCGCTACAGCCGCCTGTTCCGCGCCGAAGACAGCGACAGCGGCCGCGAGGTCATCGTCAAGTTTCCCCATCCGCGCGTGGCCACGGACGCCGTTTACCGGCGTGCCTTCGTGCGTGAAGCCTGGGTGGCGGCCCAGGTGCAGAGTCCTTTTGTCGGCGAGGTGATTGACATACCGCTCGACCGGCGTACCTGCCTGTACACGGTCATGCCGTATTACACGGGCGAATCGCTGGAACGGCGCCTGCGGCGTGAACCGCCGGTGTCGTTCGAAGAGGGCATGCGCATCGGCATCCAGCTCGGCAAGGCGCTCTACGCACTCCACCGCCGCGACATCATCCACCGCGACGTCAAGCCGGAAAACGTGTTGCTGACCGGCAAGGGCGGGTTACGGCTGGTCGATCTCGGCGTGGCACGTCTGCCCGGAGTGGAAGAGACTCCGGACGAGGAGATCCCCGGCACGCCCAGTTACATGGCGCCGGAACTGTTCGACGGGCAGGCAGGTGACGTACGCTCCGATGTCTATGCGCTGGGCGTCACGCTCTATCGCCTGTTCACCGGCCACTACCCGTACGGTGAGGTGGAGGCCTTCTCGCGGCCGCGCTTCGCCCGGCGCACCCCGCTCAACCATTACCGCGCCGATCTGCCGGCCTGGCTCGATGCCGTGCTGGCCCGCGCCACGGCCATCGATCTGGGTCAACGCCATGGTGACGCCATGGAACTGGCGCTGGAGCTCGAACACAATCTGGCCCACGGACCCCGCCCGCGGCCTTCCCGCCGCACGCTGTACGAACGCAACCCGCTGCGTTTTTGGCAGGTAGTCTCGCTGCTGCTCCTGATCGCGCTGATCGTTTCGCTGGCCCAGCGCTGAAAGCCGTCAGTCCGTTGTGGTGCAGACGGCAAATCTGGCCGGATTCCTCGCACCAACTTGGCGCAGCGGCATATGCCATCAATGCGTCAAAAGGCATTTATTTGTTATATAAACAACATGTTATATGCGGTCCCGGGGCTGGCATGTGGATTGCAATTGGCCGGTCAGCATGGCATCTGTATCGAGGTCTCCAATCATGAAGGAAAGGCTGGTGGTAATCGGAAACGGCATGGCCGGTATCCGTGCCGTCGAGGAATTGCTCAAACTCGCCCCCGACAAATACGCCATCACGGTGTTCGGTGCCGAGCCGCTGGTCAATTACAACCGCATTCTGCTCTCGCCGGTCCTGGCCGGTGAGAAGAAATTCGAGGAGATCGTTCTCAACGACGAGGCCTGGTACCGGGACAACGGCATCACCCTGCACAAGGGCCAGGAGGTCGTGACCATCGACCGGCGCCGGCACACGGTGACAGCCAGCGACGGGACCGAAGCCCCGTACGACCGGTTGTTGCTCGCCACCGGTTCGAACCCGTTCCTGTTGCCGGTGCCGGGCAAGGACCTGCCGGGGGTGGTCGGCTTTCGCGATCTGCGCGACGTGGAAACCATGCTGGCCGCGGCCGGCGAGTTCCAGCACGCCGTGGTGATCGGCGGCGGCCTGCTCGGGCTGGAGGCGGCGAATGGACTTCTCAAGCACGGCATGAAGGTGACGGTCGTGCACCTGCCGGAGCTGCTGATGGAGCGGCAGCTCGATGCCCCGGCCGCGCGCATGCTGAAAAAGTCGCTGGAGGCGCGCGGCCTTGAATTTGTCATGCAGGGCGTGACGGAAGAGATCATCGGCCGGAAACGCGTGCAGGGCATGCGCCTGAAAGACGGCCGTGAACTGACGGCCGACCTCGTGGTCATGGCGGTCGGCATCCGGCCGAGCATCGATCTCGCGAAACGGGCCGGCATCTACTGCGAACGCGGCATCCTCGTCAACGACACGATGCAGACCTACGACCCGGCCGTTTACGCGGTCGGCGAATGCGTGCAGCACCGCGGCCAGACCTACGGCCTGGTCGCGCCGCTGTTCGAACAGGCCAAGGTCTGCGCCAACCACCTCGCGCATTTCGGCATTGCCCGCTACGAAGGGTCGATGACCTCGACCAAACTCAAGGTCACGGGCATCGACCTGTTCTCGGCCGGGGATTTTCACGGTAGCGAGGGCACCGAGGAAATCGTGCTGCAGGACGCCGGCGCCGGGGTGTACAAAAAGGTGGTGCTCAAGGACAACCGCATCCAGGGCGCGGTGATGTATGGCGACACCATGGACGGCGCCTGGTACTTCCAGCTGATGCGCGATGGTACCGATGTGGCGGGCATGCGCAACAAACTGTTGTTCGGCCAGGCGCACCTGGGCGACTCGGGTCATGGCGACATCAAGAGTCGCGTGGCCTCCATGCCGGATTCGACTGAGATCTGCGGCTGCAACGGGGTGTGCAAGGGCACCATCGTCAAGTCCATTTCCGACAAGAAACTGTTCACGCTCGATGAGGTGCGCGCGCACACCAAGGCCTCCAGTTCCTGCGGCTCGTGCACCGGCCTGGTCGAGGCCTTGCTCGCCTCGACCCTCGGCGGCGACTACTCGGTGGCCAGCAAGAAAAAGCCGATTTGTCCATGCACCGAGCGTGCGCACGACGAGGTACGCCAGGCCATTCGCGACCAGTCGCTGAAGACCGTGCCGGCGGTGTTCAAGGCGCTGGACTGGAAAACCGCCGACGGCTGCAACAAGTGCCGCCCAGCGCTCAATTTCTACCTGCTGGTGGCGTGGCCGGGCGAATACGTGGACGACAACCAGTCGCGCTTTATCAACGAACGTGCGCACGCCAATATCCAGAAGGATGGCACCTATTCGGTAATACCGCGCATCTGGGGCGGAGAGACCACGCCGGCCGAGCTGCGCTCGCTGGCCGAGATTGCCGAGAAATATCAGGTGCCGACCGTGCACATAACCGGCGGCCAGCGTATTGATTTTCTCGGCATCCCCAAGGAAACCCTGCCGGCCATCTGGGGCGATCTCAGCAAGGCCGGTTTCGTGTCCGGCCATGCGTACGGCAAGGCGATCCGCACCGTCAAGACCTGCGTCGGCAAGACCTGGTGCCGCTTCGGCACCCAGGACTCAACCACCATGGGCATCGATCTGGAGAAAATGACCTGGGGCTCGTGGACGCCGCACAAATTCAAGCTGGCGGTGTCCGGTTGCCCGCGCAACTGCGCCGAGGCCACGATCAAGGACTTCGGCGTGGTGTGCGTCGATTCCGGATACGAGCTGCACGTGGGCGGCAACGGCGGCGTGAAAGTGCGTGCCACCGACTTCCTGTGCGCAGTGAAAACCCCGGAGGAGGTGAAGGAGTATTGCGCCGCCTTCCTGCAGGTGTACCGCGAAGAGGGGCATTATCTGGAGCGCACCGCGCCGTGGGTGGAGCGCGTCGGGCTTGCCTACATCAAGCAGCGCGTGGTCGAGGACGAGGCCGGCCGCAAGACGCTCGCCGAACGCTTCCGTCATTCGCAGCAGTTCGCGCAGATCGATCCCTGGGCCGAGCGCGCGAAGGGTGTGGACAAGCACGAGTTCATCCCGCTCAAGCTGGTTAGCTAAAGGCATGAAGAATTCATAAAGAGGAAGTTATGCAGACATTGGCTAAGAAGCAGGCAAACGGCTGGATCGAAATCGGCACGCTCGACGACATCCCGCGCCAGGGTGCGCGCGTCGTCAAGCGGGCCGACGGCGACATCGCCGTGTTTCGTACGCTGGATGACAAGGTGTTCGCGCTGCGCGACCAGTGCCCACACAAGGGCGGGCCGTTATCGCAAGGTATCGTGCACGGCAACAAAGTTGCCTGTCCGCTGCACGACTGGAAGATCAGTCTCGACACCGGCATCGCCGTGGCGCCGGACGAAGGTTGTGCGGCACGTTTTCCGGTGCGGGTCGAGGGTGGCAAGGTGTTTTTGTCACTGACACCGGACGAAGGCTGCCCGGAGAAGTGACTCTGAGGCGTTCTTGACGCCTTGGCGGTTCAAGGAAACTAATATGCTTTTCGGACGCAACCAGAAGAATCCCATCCACATCGCCGACAAGGGCGTGGTCGAGTGGAAGTACACCACCTGTGGCTACTGCTCGACCGGCTGCTCGATTGAGGTCGGGTTGAATGCCGAGGGTGCGCCGGTTGCCTCGCGCGGCGTGGCCGATGCCGACGTCAACCGCGGCAAGCTCTGCATCAAGGGCATCTTCGAACACGAACTGTTCCGCCAGACCCCCGGGCGTGGTGACCAGCCGCTGATGCGCACCCAGCGCTTCGAACCGTTCCGCGCCACCGGCTGGAACGAGGCGCTCGACACGGTGGGCAGCGAAATCCGGCGCATTCAGGGCGCCTACGGGCGAGACAGTTTCGCCATCGTCTCCACCGGCCAGATCATGACCGAGGAGTTCTATACCCTCGGCAAGCTGGCGCGCGGTGTGATCGGCACCAACAATTACGACGGCAACACCACGCTGTGCATGTCGTCGGCGGTATCCGGCTACAAGCGTTCGTTCGGCTCGGACGGCCCACCCGGCTGCTACGACGACTTCGACCATACCGAGTGCCTGCTGGCAATCGGCTCGAACCTGCCGGAACAGCACCCGATCATCTACTGGCGCCTCCAGGAAGCGCTCGAAAAAAGAAAATTTCCGGTCATTGTTGTCGACCCGCGCGTCACCATGTTCGCGCAGATGGCGGATATTCATCTGCCGGTCAATCCCGGCACCGATCTGGTGCTGTTGAACGCGCTGGCACACGTGATTCTGAAGGAAGGCCTGCACAAGCCGGATTACCTGGCCGCACATGCCGAGGGTTTCGAGGAGTTCAAGGCGCTGGTCGAGCAGTACGATCCGGTCACGGCCGCGAAGATTTGCGGCATCGACGAAGACACCATCCGCAACGTGGCGCGCGTTTATGCCAGGGCCGGCGCCGCCATGACCATCTGGACCATGGGCATCAACCAGTCCACCCACGGCTCGGACGGGGTGGTGGCGATCAACAACCTCAATCTCATCACCGGCAACATCGGCAAGCCCGGCGGCTCGTCGCTGTCCATCACCGGCCAGTGCAACGCCATGGGTACGCGCGAGTGGTCCTCGTGCTCGGGGCTGCCCGGATACCGGGCGCTGGAAAAAGACCAGGATCGCGAAGAGATCGCAAAATTCTGGGGGATCGATCCCTCGTTCTTCCCCAAGCAGCGCGGGATGTTCATGACCGACATCCTGCCGGCGATCGAAACCGGCGAGATCAAGGGTCTGTGGCTGATCGCCACCAATCCCATGACCTCGATGAGCAACACGGCGCGCATCCGCAAGATGCTGGAGAAGCTCGAATTCCTGGTGGTACAAGACGCCTATCAGGATGTCGAGACCAACGAGTATGCGCACGCCTTTCTGCCCGCGGCGGTGTGGGCCGAGAAGGAGGGTTGTTTCACCAACACCGAGCGGCGCGTGAACCTGACCCGCAACGTCTGCCCACCGCATGGCGACTCGAAACCGGACCTGTGGATATTCAACGAGGTCGCCAAGCGTTTCGAGCAGGGTCGCCAGATTCGCTTCCCGGAAAACGCCGAAGGCGTGTTCGAGGAAATGAAGCAGCTCTCCCGGGGCCGGCTGCTCGACATTTCCGGCATGAGTTACGACAAGATTGAAAAGGCGCGTGGTCTGCAGTGGCCGTGCGCCGACGGCGCAGACCAGGGCTCAGCGCGTCTGTATGCCGATGGCGTGTTCCAGCATCCGGGCGGCAAGGCCAAGCTGATCCCGTTGCCGTTCATCGATAATAACGAGCGGCCGGATGCCGAGTACCCGTTCTGGCTCAACACCGGCCGGGTGGTGGAGCACTTCCACACCCGCACCCGCACCGGCAAGGTCGGCAACGGCAACAAGTTCTCGCCGACTCCGTACATGGAAATGAACCCGGACGCGGCCGTGCGTCTCGGCATCCGTCACGGCGAATATGCGCGCCTCACCTCGCGGCGCGGCGATGCGGTGGTGATGGTGCAACTTACCCAACGGGTGGCGCCGGATGCGGTGTTCATTCCGTTTCATTTCCACGAGTGCGTGAACCGCGTCTCGCTCGGCCTGCTCGACCCGCATTCGCGCCAGCCGGCCTACAAGCAGTGTGCGGTGCACATCGAGCGTTCTGCCGACCAGGACGAGGCGGCGAAACAGAACGTCGCGGCACGAGCGTATTAAGGCCCGTCATGTTTGAACCCAGACCAAAAGAACAAGCTTACGCCTTCGTGCCGGATGCCGCGCACCCGGAGACGAACCGTTACGGCCTGCCGATTGAAACCGTGCCGAAAGGCGATGCGCGGCGCGGCCAGAGTCTTAATATCAACAGCGATCCGGCGATCTCCACGAACCCGAATCGCTACAAGCAGCACGGCTTCTTTTTCACTGCCGACAATTGCATCGCCTGCCACGCCTGCGAGGCTGCCTGCTCGGAAAAGAACAATCTGCCGCCGCACATTGCGTTCCGCTCGGTTGGCTACGTGGAGGGCGGCTCCTGGCCCTCCTACCAGCGGCTCAACATCTCCATGGCCTGCAACCACTGCGACGACCCGGTGTGCCTCAAAGGCTGCCCGACCCTTGCTTACACCAAGTTCGCCGAATACGGCGCGGTGCTGCAGGATCCGGACATCTGCTTCGGCTGCGGTTACTGTACCTGGGTCTGTCCGTACAATGCCCCGCAGCTCGATCCGGTGGCCGGCCACGTGTCGAAGTGCAACATGTGCGTTGACCGTCTGGAAGCGGGGCTGAAGCCCGCCTGCGTGACGGCCTGTCTGGCCGGCGCGCTCGATTTCGGGATTATCGAAACCAAACCCGAGAATCGTGTGCAAGTCGAGATTACCATCCCCGGCTTCCCAACACCGGAGATTACGCGCCCCAACATCCGCTTCCAGCAGACGAAACCATTGCCGCGTGAGCTGACGCGTCCGGACAGCATGCCGATCCGGTATGTGAATCCGGAGCAGGGCGTCGGCGGCCTCCATCGCCCGGCGGTGGCTGACGATGGCCGTGCTCGTGGCTGGGGCCTCGCGAAGCTCAGCACCCGCGAGAATCCGCTGGTGGTGTTCACGCTCATCTCGCAGGCCGTGGTCGGCGCATTTGCACTGTTGTTTCTCGCGCCGTTGTTCGGCGTTGAGCTGCTCACCGCCGCCAGGAACCCGGTCGCCTACCCGGTATTCCTGTTCGGTCTGATCGCTGTCGAGACCTTCGCGCTGGTGTTGTCCACCCTGCACCTCGGCCGGCCGCACCGTTTTTATCGCGCCTTCAATAACCTGCGCTGGTCGCCGGTGTCGCGCGAGATGGCCGGCATTGCCGTGTTCTACAACCTGCTCGGCGCCTATGCGCTCTTAACCTCCGTGCCGATGTTTACCCGCTGGCTGCCGGCCGGCATGGTCGCGGTGTCCGCACAAGCCATCGGCTGGCTCACCGTGTTTGCCGGTGTGGTGGCGCTGTGGTTCATGCACCGCATCTACCGCATCCCGGCGCGGCCGTTCTGGAACCACTGGCAGCTGCTGACGAGCTTCTACGGCAGCATGCTGGCTCTTGGTGCGCTGGCACTCGTGGCCGTGCAGACGCTTGTCACGCTGTTTAGCAGCGGCGCGGGCTTCACCGGTGTGCCGGCCTTCCTTGTGGTACCGATGTTCGCCGGCCTCGCGCTCGAAGCACTGGGTCTCTGGTTCCACGCGCGAGATCTCAAGCAACTGGGCGGGGAGGGCGCGGTCTCGCACCACCAGCAGACAACAACGTTCGGTTACACCTATTACGCACGCAACGCCGTGCTGGCACTGCTGTTGATGACGGTCGCGAGCCTGCTTATCGCTGCACCCGCCGGCATTGCCGGACTCCTGGCCTGGCTGTTCGGCTTCGCTGCCATGGTCGCCGCCGCCGTGGTCGGGCGCATGCTGTTCTATGCTCTGGTCATCCCCACCACCATGCCGGGCGCATTCTTCTGGCGCAACCGCGGCTTCGAAGAGCACGCCCGCGCCACCGGCCTCGCCGCCATGCCGCAGGTGGGTGTGGTCATGGAAGGGCATTAAGCGCGCTCCCCGTACCGGCACCCGTGCCAGACGGCAGGCATCTCGGGAGATCAGACCACCCGCTGGCCAAAGCCGTATTTGCCAGCGTCTACCGTTCGCGTGAACAGCGCAGCCTGCGGCTGCTGGCGCAGACCTCGCTGGTTGCCAAGCACACGCTGCTGGGTAGTGCGCCAGTGGTCACATCCGGACGGAGCGGAAAATAGCCCCGGGTTGATACGCAGTTTTTTGCACACCGGTCGGGATTTCCCGGTGTTGGCGGAGGGCTAGAAATCCACCGGGAAGAAGAAGCCACGCAGCAGCGCGTAAGCGAAATAGGACGCCAGCAGGACAAAGGCCTGGATGCGGCTCAGGTTCCGGCCCCGCCACAGGAAAACGAACAGCAGCGCGCCGGTGAGAATCTTGACCGGCAGGTCGTAGCCGACGATCACGCCCGGCACCGTGTAGCCGGAGATGAGTGCCCCCAGGCCGGCGCCGAACAGTGGATTGGTGATGTTACTGCCGATCAGGATACCGGCCGAGACATCCCGCTGACCTTTTCGCATCGAGACCAGCGCGGTGGTGAGTTCCGGCAGCGCCGCGCACACGCCCAGCACGAGCACGCCGAACAGCGACGCGCTCATCGGCAGATGCGCCACGAGCCGCTGGGCGGCGCCCAGTACGGGGTCAGCGATGGCCGCCATGCCAGCGAAGCACAGGACGATCAGACCGATGACCATGGGCGTCCGTGAAGGCGCCAGTCGTTCGCGTGTGATCGGGGCATCCGCCGATTGGCGGCGCCCGAGGTACACGAGGTAGGCGATATAGGCGCCAACCAGCAACGCGCCTTCGAGACGCGTCACGGCTCCGCCCAGGCAGGCGAGCCAGAGCAGCGCCGACGCCGCTATCAGCATGCCGACCTCCTTCAGCAGGTTGCGGCGCGCGATCGCCACCGCACCGATGAGCCCGACCATGGGCAACACGAAATTTTGCTGGAAGATGTCCGAGCCGATATTGCTGCCGAGCAGCAGGCCGGAGAGTGCGTTCATGGACGCCGGCTCGCGCAGGATACGCACGCTCCCGACCACGTGGGTGGTGATCTCGAACAGGCTCGTGCCCACCGACAGGATGGTGAGTCCGACGAAACTGCCGGACAGGCCGTAGTGTCGCGCGAGGCGCAGGGTGAGGCGGATGACAATCTCCGCGATGCCGAGGATCAGCAACGCGCCACCGATGACGATGACAAAGTCGGTGATCAGGGCGGGCGTCATGGACCGGTCTCGTTCCCGCGGGCGGGCCGGGGCGCCGCCGCATCACACCAAGAGTATCAGGAATGCCGGGGTTACAACGGGATGGTTGACTTCGGAGAGTCTGGGGGACGAACCGGGAATAGGCGTGGCGAGCGCGGGTCTCGCCGTGACCTTAAGACTTTATCTCGCTGATCATCCCGTCTTCCAGCCATTGCTTGAGCAGACCGGCGGCGTGCAGGGCGACGTGTTGGGCGTCGATCCACTCGGTCAGTCCTTCACAGATATCGGCAAAGCTCCGGCCATCCCTCAATGCATCCAGCATCCAGGCCTGATCGACCGAGAGCGAGCGGAAATACAGTTTAAGCTCCTGTCGCCAGATGACCCAGCCGATCGGGTGGGGTGACTGTTCCGGTACCGGCAGCGTTTCCTTCCGGTCGGCCGCGTTCCACAGGGCCGGCGCATTGCCGCGGATATCGATGCGCTGCACGGATGGGTGCAGCGTGAAGATCAGCCCCGGCCAGTTATCCGGGGAGACGGCCGCCATGTCGGCCACCGTGGCGAGCGGGGTGTCTTCGGCATCGAAGGCATGGGTCATGGCCCATTCGAAGGCGGCGATATCCGCCAACAGCGGTTCGTCCTTCCAGGGTTCGTTCCTGGACAGAAAGTCGGCAAGGTGGCGACCGAAATGGCGCAACGAGAAGTGATCGGAGGTATGAGCGTCGATGTAGGCGCGCGCCATGTCGTCAAAGTCGCCACCGGCCCATCCCTGGACCGCGACCCTCGCCTCGACTCCGGGATGGAGTCGAGGGCCACTGTGCAGGGATGCACAGGCTGTGGCTTCGGTCCTATCGGCGAAACGCTCCTCGCTGAGGAACGCTTTCAGCGCCACGAAAT
>ERZ1292623.747-Hain-H51-01um-R1-747-length-33255-cov-21_pt1 | contig 20875 bp, 26 predicted proteins | sample MGYA00564398_ERZ1292623 | MGnify/ENA primary metagenome ERZ1292623 (study PRJEB36523, sample SAMEA6512633) | groundwater metagenome | collected 2019-01-07 | study: AquaDiva: Metagenomics assemblies of 32 groundwater samples | reverse complement strand
GAAGAGTGAGAATCCTAAATAAAAATCTTTTAAATGCGAGAGGGAAGATTCGAACACTTCATAAATTTATAATTTTGAAGTCCCTAAAAATCATTAGATTTTTTGAGTCTGAGCTTTTTTTAAAAGCGAAGAGTGAGAATCCTAAATAAAAATCTTTTAAATGCGAGAGGGAAGATTCGAACTCCCGAAGGCACTAAGCCACAGGATCTTAAGTCCTGCCCATTTGACCACTCTGGAACCCTCGCACAAGTTTCAAAATAATCAACAATTTAAAAATGTTTGTGGTCACTGATTCATTCTATTATGTCAAGAATTAATAATTCTTGATCACCCCAAAGAAACTTAAAATTTTTTAGAGTCCTAAAAACAATAGAATATATCACCCATTATTTTTTTGATAATTAAGATTAGAAATAACTGTCCCGGCAGAAAATATATTTATTAAAAATCCAATAAATACTTCTAACTGAGATAAAAATCTAATTAAATTTCCAACTGGATAGAGATCACCATAACCTAAAGTAAAATAAGTAACAGAACTAAAATATAAATAATCTGCAGGTTTCCCGTCTACTAATCCATCTGCATTTTTTAAAAAATTACCATTAGCTACATCTTTAGGCGTAAGAATAGATTTAGTTTTTGTTAGTAAATCTGCAGTATTATAAGCAAAACCAAAAAAAGAAATTATTAAAAAAGTTAGTGTAAGGTATGTTAAAAAAATATATTTTAAATCTCTACTTTCCAAAAAGTTTTTATAAGCTACTAAAATAGAAACAGGCAATATTATTAGAGTCGCAAAAACTAAAATAAATATTTTAGTGAAATTAGAATTATCATCCAAAAAAGGAAAATTAATTATCCAAATAAGTAAAGTTATTAATAATATTATAAACAACAAAACATTTTTATGATACCTTATTAAATTTCTAATTGCTGAAAATTCTAAAATAGCAAATCCCATTTTCACCTCGTAAATTAAAATATAATATAGTTTATTAATTTAACTAAAAATAAGAAAATACAAAATACTTAAAAAGTATGATACTTTTGTCATATAACTATGAAAGAAAATGAGATTTATGATGTAGCAATAATTGGTGCTGGAGTAGTTGGACTTTCTGGAGCTATTTATTCAAGAAGAATGAATCTTAAAACAATAGTTTTTGGAAATGAAAGAGGAGGAACTTTAGCTAAAACTCATATTGTAGAAAATTATCCTGGATATATTTCTTTAACAGGACCGGAATTAACTGAAAAAATTCTTGAACATGCAAAACAATACGAGCCAATAATTATTATGAAATCAGTTATAGATATAAAAAGGAAAGAAAAGATTTTTGAGATATCAACTAAAAAAGAAATTTTCTATTCTAAAACAATTTTATTTGCAACTGGTTCAAAATGGAAAGAATTAAATGTCAAAGGTGAAGAAGAATTCAAAAACAAAGGAGTGCATTATTGTGCTTCATGTGACGGTCCTTTGTACAAAGGAAAAAAAAGAGCAGTTGTTGTTGGTGGAGGAGATTCTTCAGTAAAAGAATCTTTGTTATTATCTGAATTTTTTGATGAGGTTCATGTTTTTGCAAGATCAAAATTCACACCAGAGCCAATTAATATGGACAGAGCAAAAAGAAATAAGAAAATTCATTTACATGAAAATATGGAAATAAAAGAAATAAAAGGAGATAAATTTGTAGATGAAGTTATCTTAAAAAGGCAAATAAATAATTCTAATTCTTTAAAAGTAGATGCTGTTTTTGTAGAAATAGGACATATCCCTTTATCAGAACTGGCTGTAAAATTAGGAGTAAAAACAAACAGCAAAGGAGAAATAATTATAACTAGAGAAGCTAGAACAAATATTTCTAAAATTTATGGAGCAGGAGATGTGGGAGATTTAAAATTCAAACAAGCAATAACTGGAGTAGGAGAAGCTGTAACTGCTATTTATTCTATATACGATGATTTAGGAAAAGAAATTCTAATATCCTAATTCATGAATAATCAAAAATAACCATGAATAAAATTATTAATTTCCTCTTTTTTTACTATTTTCTTTCTATTAAATCTAAAATCAATTATATCAAGAGTTCCTCTTTCAGGATTATGATTATATTTTAAGAAAGTTTTAGGTATTTTAACATCAGAAAAAATTTCCGAAAAATCGCCACCTCTGTCTAAAGACAGAGGTTTGATCGGCGATTTTTCTTTCAAATGGAAATTTTTTGGGATGCTCCGAAACAACATCACCATAAATGGTGAGGTTTTCAACGTTTCGGACATAATAATCTCTATTAAAACCAAAGGTTTCTTGATCCCTCAAATATTTTTTAGAATCTCCAGCCATCCAGTATGCAAATCTATTATCAGTATTATCTTTTATTTCTAAAATAGGAAAACATAAACCTTTATCTAGTCCAGCCAAAGAAACCTCATCTTTCTCATCAAAATTATCTGGATTCATCATTTTAACTTCTAAATCTCTAACTAAAACTAATGCAGAAAGTTCAGAATTAAAGAATTTTTTATTTGGAGGATTTTCTTTAAAATAATCAGAAATCTCACGAAGCGAATTAGCACAATATAAATCTGAATAAAAGTGAAATTTAATTCTTTCATAAAAAGAATAATTACAATTTTTTATGTATTCTTCACTTAAATTAATCATAGTAACAATGGAGATTATGATAATATTAATATTTTGTTGTTTTAAGAACTATGTGTTCCCAATATCTCTATATCATAAATTATATATAATAATTAATAATAAACTTTTTAAATACACTATTTTCAATTTACAAATATGGCTTATGTAAAAAACCCAATTGGTTATAATGTTAGAGATATTAATCGCGCTTTGAGTAAGTTTGTAAGTAATGGTCCTTCTGAAACAAGAATAAGACGATATATAAAAGAAAATAATTTAGGAGAAGATTATATTATTAAAGATTTTAGAAAGAAAAAAACTCTTCTTATATCAGAGGCCAATTTAGAGAGATTATTAACAGACATGAATATTCCCGTTAAAGTTAACGATATAGTTAGAGAAATAGATGGATTTATTTAATTCTTATTGCTTTCCAATCTTTGCAAAGCAATTTTAGCACTTTCTGCCATTTCTGGTTCAGGATCTTTTAAAAATCTTTCAATAAATTTTTTAAATTCAGATCTACCTAAAGTCGCTAAAGCTAATATAGCTTCATGTCTCACAAAAATATTTTTATCAGTTTCGATAGCTTTCATCAAATATTTACCGACCAATTCTGGGTGGCTAGTTTCTCCCAGACTAAAAGCAAACTCATGTCTTACTATAGGAGAAGGATCTGTAATAATCCTTTAATTAAAGCATTCAAGCTTTCATCTTCAATAGCATTTTCCAAATGAAAAGCTGCCTGTATTCTTTCTTCTTCTGATTTATTCAAATCCAAAACTATTTTCGCATAATCTTTTTCAGATAACATATAAAATTAATTTTAATACTCTTTTTAAAGTTTTACAACAAAAATTATAAATTTATAATTACCAAAAATTTATGATAAAATTAAAAAAATAAATTTTAGATCATAAAAATGGTTGTAATAAAGTGACTCAATTTAAATATTCATCATTTTTTGGAATAAAAAATCCACATAAGAAAAAAGAGGATTTTTTAAGAATAATAATTATTGCAAATCAATTATCTCTTTAGTATTTTTATTATTAAGGACTAAACCCCTTTAATTAAAGCTTGCTCACGCCATCCATCTATTTTTTGACATCCAGAACATACATGAATAAAATCATTAATACCATATTCATTCCTGGCTTTAATTATAGTTCCCTCTAACTTTCCATAACTCTCTTCAATACCTTCTTCACAAAGAATACATTTCACACCCATTTTATTTATAACAAAAGACGAACAAATATTAAAGCTTTTTGATTCAAAAGAATAATCCTTAATCAATTATAATAATACTTATATAATAAATATGATTCTAAGATTTATGTCTATATCTAAATTTTCTAAGGATATACCTTTAATTGATGTTTCTTCTTTGTTAAAAAAATATTACAAACAAAACACAACTACTGTAGAAATTGGAAATGCGTGTAAAGATATCGGATTTTTTTATGTAATAAATCATAATATTTCAAAATCACATATAACTAATTTATTTAGAGAAACTAAAAATTTTTTTAATTCACCTTTAGATAAAAAGAATTTAATATTAGAAAATAATTATCCTTTTTATTCTGGATATGTTCCATTTTATGGAGAAAAGACTAAAGGAATATTAGATTCTCATGAAGCCTTCGATATGATAAGAGAAACCCCATTATTTGAAGAATCATATTCTGACAATCCACTTAAAGGTCCAAATCAATGGCCAACATGGATGAAATCTTTTAAAGGAACTATGTTAAATAATTGGGATTTAATGGAAGATTTAGGTAAAAGTTTAACTAAAGGAATTTTTATTAGTTTAGGATTAGAAGAAAAATTAATGCTAGATTATATGAAAGATCCTATATCAATGCAGAGAATTATTTATTATCCAAAAACAGATATAAAAGAACAAGGAATAGGTGCACATAAAGATTATGGATTTGTAACCATGGTTTTACAAGATAGAGAGGGATTAGAAATTAAAAATAAAGAGGGATCATGGATTAAACTAAAACAAATACCTAATTCTTTTATAGTTAATATAGGGTATATGATAGAAAATTGGACTAATGGATTATATTCGGCAACGGAACATAAAGTATCAACTTCAGAAAAAGATAGAACATCTATAATCTTTTTTATTGGTCCAAGTCCGCATGTAAATGTAGTTCCTTTAGAATCATGTTGTTCAGATAATAACCTTCCAAAATCTAAACCCTATAATTATGGAGAATATGTAAAAAGAAAACTTAAAGATAGCTATAACAAGTAATAATTATTTAAATGCCTTTTTCTTAGATATTTCATGTTCGAAGAAATTATAATAGAAATTTTGGAAAGAGAAACAAAACTTCATAGAGATCAAATAAAAAAATTAATTGAGATTCCCCCTAAATTAGAGTTGGGAGATTTTTCCTTTCCATGTTTCAGTTTTGCAAATATAAAAACTGATGATGAAATGTGGGCTAATGTAGAAAAAGATTTTTTTATTAAAAAAAATCCCGCAGATATATCAAGACATTTCGCAGATAAAATTAATAATAAAAAATTACCAAAAGAAATAGAAAAAGTAATTGCTTTTGGCCCTTACTTAAATTTCTTCTTAAACAAAAAAATTCTTGCTTCTAAAATAATTAAAATAAATTCAAATTTTGGAAAAGAAAAAAACAGAAAAAAAATTCTTATGGAATATGCTTCTCCAAACTCAAACAAACCTCTTCACCTTGGACATTTAAGAAATATTGCATTGGGAGAAAGCATGGCAAGAGTTTTTGAATATGCTGGAAATAAAGTAATAAGAGTAAATTTAAACAATGATAAAGGAATGCCAATATGCAAAACTATGCTTGCATATCAGAAATTTGCTAAAAATAAGACTCCAGAATCTGATCACAAAAAATCAGATCATTTTGTTGGAGATTTATATGTACTTTATAATGAAAAATTAAAACAAGATTCTTCTTTGGAAGATCAAGCAAGAGAATTATTAAAACTACAGGAACAAGGAGATAAAAAAACTTTGGAATTATGGAATAAAATAATAAATTGGGTGCTTTCTGGATATAATGAAACATATAATATTTTTGGGGCAAAATTTAATAAAGAATATTATGAGAGTAAAATTTATCAATCCGGAAAAGAAATTGTTATAAAAGGATTAGAAAATGGAATATTTGAAAAAAGAAGAGATGGAGCAATTGTAGTTAATTTAGGAATTGTTGATAATGAAAATTTAGGAGAGAAAGTTTTATTGAGAGAAGATGGAACATCAGTTTATATAACTCAAGATTTAGAATTGGCTAGAATAAAAAATAAAGATTTTCATTCAGATATTTTTATTAATGTTGTAGGTAATGAACATGACTATCATTTTAAAGTACTTTATGAAATCTTAAAAAGATTAGGAAATAAAGAGAAACATTACCATTTGTCTTATGGATTAATCTCACTTCCTGAAGGAAGAATGAAATCAAGAGAAGGCAATGTAGTAGATGCAGATGATATAATAAATAATGTAAAAGAGTTGGCAAAGAAAGGATTGGAATCTAGAAAAAAATTATCTAAAAAAGAATTAGAAAAAAAATCTTTAATTATAACATTAGCATCTATAAAATACGCTTTACTTAAAATAGAAGCTGGAAAGAATTTTATGTTCGATCCTAAAGAATCAATAAATTTTGAAGGAAACACGGGCCCATATTTACAATATTCTTACGCAAGAGCAAGTTCAATTATTAAAAAATCAAAGTCAAAAAAATCTTTAGTTATCCCAGATAATTTCACAAAAGAAGAATTACATTTAATTTCACAAATATCAAAATTCCCTCAAACATTAGAAAATACTACAAAAAAAATGAATCCAGCAATAATAGCAAATTATGCTCATGAATTAGCGCAATATTTTAATGAATTTTATCATGCAAATCAAGTTATTGGAACTAAAGAAGAATCTTTTAGATTAAAATTAATTGAAGCTTTTAGAATAGTTTTAAAAAATTCCCTATATCTTTTAGGAATAGAAGTTATGGAAGAGATGTAAAGGGATTTTCATAAAACTTTTAAATAGATATCTTTCCTATCAAATATATTAAAATCTTCAATTTCGTTCATGAGCAAATTAATTATTTTATCTTAAATAATCTATAATTTCCTTAAGAATACTATAATTAATAGTTTTTCTTCCCAAAATCTTATCTGTATCTTCAATTAAATTATTTAATAATAAATTATATTCAATATTATTCTTTTGAGAAAATTTAAAAATTCTTGTCTGAATATCTACATAACTTATACCATTAATATACAAACTAAATATATCTGGATCAAAATCTAAATTTCTCCTTTCCCTTAATCTTTTAAGGCATATATTAAACTTACTTGTATTTTCATAATGGTCATCTAATTTAAAATATCCACATTTAGCTCCATTGTAAGTTATATTTAATGAGTCTCTTAAAAAAGCCCAACTAGTTAAATCTTGAGGCGGATTAATATTTGCCATAACAACCTACTTATAGTTAAATCTTTAAATATATTTATATAAAAAATGATATGGAAAATCAATTAATTTACATAGACACTTATGGTTGTTCTGCAAATCAAAACAATTCAGAAATAATAGCTGGACTTCTTACTCAATCAGGTTATAATATAACAAATAATCCCTATATAGCAGATATTCATATAATCAATAGCTGTGTTGTGAAGAAAAAAACTGAGAATAAAATAAAAAGAAAAATTCAAGATTTATATAAGACAAATAAAAAGACAATAGTTACAGGATGTATGCCTGATTCAGATTCAGAAAGCATTATAAAATTAAATCCAAAAGCCTTGCTCCTTTCTTCTCATAATATAAAATCTGTATCCCAAATTATAAGAAATCAACAATCTCTTCCAATAATTCAATCTATAAGAATAAATAATCATGAAGAGAAAGTTTTTCTTCCAAAAATACCATTTAATAAATTAATCTCTATAACTCAAATTCTAGAGGGATGTTTATCAAGCTGTTCATTTTGCAAAACTAAATTAGCAAAGGGAAATGTATTTTCTTATTCTCAAGAAAAAATATTAAGCTCTATAGAATCAGATTTAAAATATGGAGCAAAAGAAATCTGGTTGACAAGTCAAGGAAACGAATGTTATGGAATGGATAGAGGTAGACAAGAATTACCTGAATTAATAAATAAAATAATAAAATTAAATCATAGATTTAAATTAAGAATAGGAATGATGAATCCAAAAAATTTTATTCCTATATCAAAAGAATTAATTGAATTATATAAAAATAAAAAGATTTACAAATTTCTTCATTTACCTATTCAGTCTGGTTCTAATAAAATTCTAAAAGATATGAGGCGTTCATATACTGTAGAACAAGTAAAAGAGATAATAATGGAATTTAGAGAAACTTTTCCAAATATAACTATAGCTACTGATCTGATAACTGGTTATCCTACAGAAACAGATAATGATCATAAGCTGACATTAAAATTTTTAGAAGATATAAAGCCAGATGTACTTAATCTATCTAAATTTTCAAAGCATAAAAATACTCCTGCAGAAAATCTGAATGAGATAAATATAAATATTATGAATCAAAGAAATAAAGAAATTATGAATCTTCATAGACAAACTGCTTTTGAAAATAAAAGAAAATTTTTAAATAAAGAGATTAAAGTATTAGTAAACAAAAAGATATCAAATGAGCTATACGAATCAAGAGATGAAAATTATAATATAATTCTTGTAAATTCAGATAAAAATATACTTGGTAAAATAAAAAGAGTTAGACTTATTCAGTTTGGTGTTCATCATATAATTGGAGAGATTTTGGAGGATTAATATCATTAAGTATAACAAATTTATAATCGCAATTTCTAGACAATAGATGACGTAAATCACAATTATCTGCTATTATAGATATTCTATCAGGTTAATAATAGCAACTATCTAAAATACTTCTTCTTACAAGAAATTTATCATTATAATTATCATTACTTAAAATCATAATACTAACAAATAAAAAAAGTTTATATATTTTTCTAAAAAATCAAATTAACTTTAGAGCTTCTTCAGGCTTAAAAATCTTTATGCCTTGATATTCTCCTAATTTCAATAGATGTTTATCTTGGCTAATAATAATATCTGCTTTTCCAGTTACACCAACTTCAAGAAATTTATTATCATCTAGATCATTTTTATTACATTTAAATTTATGGTTGGCTCAACAATAACTGAATTTTCAATTATTAAATTTCTCCATTCTTCAATCATATTTTCAGGAATTTGAATTCTGAAATATTTTAATGTTCTTACCAATTCATCTAAAATGTCTACAGAACTTACTAAATCAAACTCCTTATTTTTCCATTTTTCTATAATCTGAGAACAAAAGTTTCCTTCCCAAAATATCCCAGAAACAAATACATTTGTATCAAGGATGACTTTCATTTTTTTCTGCTATTTTTAATCGCTTCTTCTACACCTGACTCTTTTATTCCTTTCTTTTTAGCAAAATCCCTTGTTTTTTTTAGTAGTTTATCAATTCCACTAAAAGAAGGCATTTCCAACTTCTTTAGAACAATTGTATTTTCTTCTCCAATAACAACAAATTTTTCTCCATCATGAATTTTCATTTTGTTTCTTAAACTTTGAGGAATTACAATTTGTCCTCTTGAGCTTATACTTGTTATTTCAATATTTTCCATTTTAGCTTATTGATAAGTTTATATGTTAAGTAAGATTATCTTATTTATAAACTTTTCTTTTGCGCCTTCTTTTTTAGAAACTTCAAGAATTGAAAATTCTTGAATGTATTGAAGAAATTTGTTCTTGATAAAAAGAAGAAGAAAAGTCCATGGCTCACAAAAAATAAAAATATTATCTGTTTCGCAGATTATTGATAAATACTAAAATATATCCCAATCAAATACTCTTAAATCCTTTCCAAGCAGCTTCGAATAATTGCTCCATTGCTGCGGCAAAAAAATCAGTAGAAAGCCAAACTGCTACATCATAATTAGGATGAACAACATTATCATCTAATATCATAAATAATAATTGGTTGCTATCAACAATAGCAAATCTCGCTCTCATTTTAGGACAATTTCTAACTTCTGCTACTTTACTTAATTCTTTTGCTATTTTTATATTTGTATCATCTATAGGAGCAGCAATTCTTATAGTAACTCCTCTTTTCTTTGCTCTCTCTAAAACTGGCATTAAAGCTTCTAATTTTCTTCCAACTCCTGCACTAGTTGTTACAATTGTAATAGTATCCTGTGCATCTCTTACCATCATATCTAAATGATTGTAAACATTCTGTCTTCCTCTTACACTTCCAGTCAAATCAGCAGGCTCTACAAATTTTATACCCTCGTTAAATAAACTGCTTAATTCTTCCAATATATCTTCTTGTTTTAATCTATCCAACCTTTTACTTTTCTCATTTGCTTCTACTGCTAAATTTTTCTTAACTCTTTCAATAACTTCAGCAGGTTTTAGAGCCACAAATCTTATTGGCTTCCCTAATTTCATAACAATAAAACCTTTTTTCTCTAAAGTTTCTAGTATATCATAAGTTCGAGATCTCGGAACATCACTGATGTTGCTTAGTTCTCCAGCAGTACTTACTCCTCTGGATAGCAGAGCAGTCCAAACTTTAACTTCATAAAGATTTAAATCAAAAATTTTTCTAAGTCTACTTAAAAACTCATCTTTTACTATCATGTTCACTTACCTCTTTTGTTCTTTTTTTTACAATCATAATTTATTAATTTAAAAGTAGTATTTAAATGTTTTTATTGTTTAACTATCGTGTTATAAAATAAAAGTAATTCTCTCGTCGAAAAAACACTAATTTTCTTATCATCTATTTACAAAATATATTTTGAATAATATTCATTGTAATTTATAAAAACTATTTTTTATTAAAGATTAACTTGCTTTTAAATAAATGTTATCAAATCTTTCAGAACATCTATCAACATTATAACTCATTAAATAACCATCATCATTACTATTATCATAATTTTCAAAAGCATTTCTAAAAACATTAGTTGCTTTAAATTCCTGACTTTTTAAAAATAATTGCCCACCTAAATTGGAATCTCTAACTAACATTGTAATCTCATTCCTTCTTTGAATATCTATTTTATTTTTTAATTTATCAATCATGGTTCTTCCAATACCAATTCTTCTATATTCTGGTTTTACTGCAAAATTAATAACATTAAATTTACTTTCATGAAACTCATAAATCATAAACCCATGAATATTGTAATAATTATTAGCAACCATAAGAATACAATCTCTTCTTCTTAAAGCACACAAAAATTCCTCTTCCATCCATGGAAATTCAAAACTCTCTCTCTCTATTTCTAAAACTTCAGAAAGATTTTTTTTAATCATCCATCTAATTTGATAATTATTTTCGCTCATATTTTACTAAATCCAATTTTTATTTTTTTATTTTTAATTTCTTCTTCTAAATAATTTTTATATTTATCATCTTCAAAAATTAATTTATCAGCTCCAACTCTTTCTTTAATAAAATCTTTCCATTTATCCAATTTATTTTTAAGATCATTATTAATTATACTTAATTCAATCCTATCACTTTTAATCAATCCATATTTTTTTCTGGCAGCTTGAATTTTTCTGCATATTTCTCTAACATATCCTTCCTCTTCTAATTCGGGAGTTATTTTTGTATCAAATTTTACTTCAATTTTATCCCCATTTTTAAATTCTATATTCTTCACATTCAATTGATTTTTTATTATCTCTAAAAATTTTTTATCTACATTAATAGATATAACTGCTTTACTCAAAGGCCATTTTAATCCTATCTTCTCTTTATCTCTTTCAGCAAGACCTTTCTCAATTATTTCTAAAACTATATTCATATCTTCTTCAATTTTTTTATTAATTAATTTATTATCAAATTCAGGCCAAGAACTTAAATTTACACTATTATTGCTAAACTCTGAATAAATATATTCAGAAATATATGGTGCGAAAGGAGCTAAAATTAAACTTATCTTTTCTAAAATCTCTGCAACAATTTTTCTTGTATCATCTCTTTCTCTCGTAAATTTAATATAAGATCTAGAAAAATCATTAACTACAAAATTCATAATTTCATTTAAAGCTAAATCTAATCCAAAATTATCTAGATTATAACCAACATTTTTTATAACGCTGTTTAATCTGCTTAAAATCCAATAATCTTCTATTTTATTTTTATTTTTATTTTTTTCTAATTGAATATAATATTTATATGTATTATCTAAAACAGTCAGAAAAGGTATTACTGATTCTTTCATTAATTCGTAAGAAAACCTTTTAGAATTTCCTACGTCATTTATACAAAATTGTAGTCTAACTGCATCAACTCCAGTTTTCTCAATTATGTCTTTTGGGTTTATAACATTTCCTTTAGATTTTGACATTTTCTCGCCTTTTTCATCTACTATATGCCCTGCACATATAACATTTCTATAAGCAGGTTTATCAAAAAGTAAAGTTCCTAAAACATGTAAAGTATAAAACCATCCTCTTGTTTGATCAATAGCTTCAGCAATATAATCGTATGGAAATCTTTTCTCAAAATCTTTTTTATTTTCAAATGGATAATGAAATTGTGCAAAGCTTGCACTACCAGAATCATACCAGCAGTCAATCACATCTGGAATTCTAGTCATAAATTTCCCACATTCACATTTAAATTTAATATCATCAATCCACGGTTTATGTAAATCATAATCTTTGAATTTTTTAATTGAATATTTTTTTAATTCTTCTACGCTTCCTATGATTTTCTCTTCTCCACATTCACATTTCCAAATCGGCAAAGGACTTCCCCAAAATTTAAATCTAGATAAAGACCAATCCTTTGCTCCTTCAAGCCATTTTCCAAATCTACCTTCCTTAATATATTCTGGATACCAATTTATTTCTTTATTTTTTTTAATTAATTTATCTCTAACTGAACTTACTTTAATAAACCAAGAATTAATTGCATAATATATCAGAACAGAATCACATCTCCAACAGAATGGATAACTATGTTCTATTTTTTCTTTTTTATATAATAATCCTTTTTTCTTTAGATAATCTTTAATTTCTTCTTCTACACTTTTGACAAATTTGCCTTCCCATTCAGGAACTAAATTATTAAATTTTCCATTTTGTTCTACAGTATGAATTAACGGAAGATTTTTTTTTCTACAAACTACATAATCATCTTCTCCGTACATTCCAGCAGTATGAACAATCCCAGTTCCACTATCAGTCGCAACAAAATCAGCACTAATTATTTTATGAGAATTTTCATTCTGCAACTCTTTAATATCAAATAAAGGTTCATATTTTATTCCAATTAAATCTTCTCCTTTTAAATTTTCAATTATTTCATATTCTCCTTTAATAACACTTAATCTTTCTTTAGCTAAATAAACAAAATCTCCATCAGATAATTTTATTTTAACATAATCAATATCATTTCCCACTGCTAAAGCAACATTTCCAGGTAATGTCCAAGGAGTAGTTGTCCATGCTAAAATATATTCTTTATTTTTATTAATAATTTTAAATGCAATATAAACAGATTCTTCTTTTACATCTTTGTATCCTAATGCCACTTCATGGCTTGATAAAGGAGTCTCGCATCTCGGGCAAAAAGGAACAACTTTATATCCTTCATACAATAATTTTTTATTATAAATCTCTTTTAAACTCCACCAAACACTTTCAACAAAATTATTATCTAATGTTCTATAAGGATTTTCTAAATCTATCCAATAAGCTAATTCTTCCGTTGATAAATTCCAATCTTTAATATTTGAGAAAACACTTTCTTTACATTTTTTTATAAATTTACTACTTCCATATTTCTCTATTTCTTTTTTAGAATTTAATCCTAGACTTTTTTCTATTTGTACTTCAACAGGTAATCCATGACAATCCCATCCCCCCTTTCTTGGAACAGAAAAACCTTTCATAAATTTATATTTACAAATTAAATCTTTAAAAGTTCTAACTTCTAAATGATGGAGTCCAGGAGGAGCATTTGCAGTAGGTGGACCTTCTAAAAAAGAGAATATCTTTTTTTTAGAATCATCTTGTACAGAATTTCTAATTTGTTTATCATATTTCTTCCAGACTTTCCTGGCTTCATTTTCTATTTCTTTAAAATTTATCATTTTATTAATAAATTTTCCATATTTTTAAATTTACTTAAAGACTATTAAAACTTAAAGTTCTTAACTAATTCTCTAAAAGTTTCTCCAACAGAATTTAAATCTTTATTTACAGCTTCAACTAAATTCATTTTATCCTCCTTATATATGTTAAAATATTATTAGATAACATAAAAAATCCACACACATTCAATTAAATGTGCAATCATATAATTGAAATAGCTATAATAGAACTTACTTTTTCAATCTTGTTATTCATAGCCATAAAATGTGTAAATATCATATATTTTTAAATTTATTGATGTCGGGAGATTATTAGTTGGGACTATTAGACATTATCTTAACCACCAAAAAAAGTCTCATATAACCAAAATGATTCATCACCAACAGCATCAAGATAATTTTTTAGAACTACATATTGTTCATATACAATCTCTTCATTTTCATATTTATCTCCTAAATCTTTAATATATTTTTTTATAATATTTCTGAATAATCCTGAAGCTTTTTTTAAATTCCCAAAAATTTTAATATGGGCCTCTTTTAAATCATCATCTGTAATATCATCTGGAAATTTCTTATCACTTTTATATCTTAAATTTTCTACTAACTTTATAAAACTAGCATGATCTGTTTCTAACACTTTTTTATCTAAACCCTTTGCTTTTTTAGATAAAATAAATTCTGATGTAAGTGTATTAGAATTTTCTACAGCTTTCAGATTACAATAGAAATATAAATAAAATACTTCTGAAAAGTTTCTTGACGAATCTAGAGAAATAAAATAAAGATTATCATTTTCCGAAACTGATTCTATATAATCTGGATTTAATTTTTTTTTAACTCTATATTGAAATTCTTCAGCTACTTTATCAGTATACTTTTCTCTAAATAATCTATTATACCATTCATCTAATTTTCCTATTACATAATCTCTTTCGACAACCATTTCTATCTTATAAATAAACAGTTTAAATTTATGATTAATTACTCTTTAAAGACAACACAATAAAGCTTTAATATCACAAAATAAATATTTTAAAATGCATTTAGATTTTTTTAAAAACAAAAGATTAGTATCTAGTATAATAATTTCAGCTTTGTTTTTATTTATTGTATATACAAGTTTACCTTACCTAAGTGCATTTTTTGGAGCAATTATTTTAACTTTTATATTTCATCCTCTAGACAAAAGATTGAGAAAATATTTCTCAGCAAAAATTTCAGCAGGGATAATTTTAGTCATAGCTTTAATTATTATAATTCTGCCTTTAATCTTTATAATTAATGGACTAATAAATCAGATAACTAACTTGCCTTATCAAATAGAAACATTAAGAATTATAAAACAAACTATAAATGAGAAATTTCCATTTACTTTAGAATTGAATGAGGGGCAGATAATAAATGAGATAATGCCTATTTTGAGAGCATATATTAAACCAGTATTCTCGAATATAATTTTCTCATTTGCGATTTTATTTTTATTATTTTTCCTAACTTATTATCTAATTCTTTATTACGAGAAAATTAAAAAAATAATTATAGAAAATCTTCCTTTTAATAGAAGAAATAATTTAATTATTATAGATAAATTTAAAGAAATAACTTATGCCACAATTATTGGAACTTTTTTAATCGCTATAATTCAGGGAGGGCTTTTGGCTTTAAATTTCTGGCTTCTTGGGATTCCAAATGCTTTATTTTGGGGAGCTTTAACAACTATTTTATCTTTTATTCCAATGATAGGTTCTCCAGTAATTTGGATACCTGCTGCTATAATCCAGATACTTTTAGGAAAATTAAACATTGGAATCGCATTAATAATTGTAGGAATCTTGATAAGTTTAATAGATAATATTCTTAGGCCAATAATAAATCAAAGATATGGCTCAATTCACCCTTTAGTTTCAGTTATAGGAATTTTTATAGGAATCTCAAAATTTGGAATAGTAGGAATTTTTATAGGACCAATAATAATAGCTTACTTCATACTTTTCTTAAAATTATATATAGAAGAATATTTTGATAAAGAAAATGAAATTAAAAAAGCGATAATTTAACATTAAATATCTTTAAGATAATTATTTAGAATATCTGACTTCATCTTAAACATTTTTAGTATTATTTTTTTTCCTTGTTCATAATCTATTTTATTTCCATAATAATTTATACTATTTCTTATATATCTAAATCTATCAAAACTATTAAAATCAAAATTTAATATCAATTCTTTTAATAACTCCCCTAAACAAAGATGTGAGTTTATTTTATATCCATTTAATATGCATAATCCCTCAAGTATTTCTCTAAGTGAATCATAAGCCATGGAAACATAAGCAGAAATATTTATTTTATTAATATTGGCGCTATTTACACTGTCTTCTTTAATTTTAGACATTTCAATTAAGGATCTAATTAATTCTTTATCAATTCTTGTTTTTTTAATGTAATTTTTTTTATAACAATCTTCTAAATCCATCTTAATTCTCCCTGAATAACAATTCCGTTCAATATGTTGTTAATCAAGTGAGTATTTTTAAGTTCTTTAGTATCTTTAACAATGAAAAACTGCAATTTTCTTTTAATAACTTTCTCAAATTTTTCTTTTTTTGGAAATTCTTTATTCTTTTCTGAAATAATAACAAGATCTATATCACTATCTTCTGTATCTAATCCAAATGAAGCAGATCCAAAAAGAACTATTGCTGGTTTCATATAAAACTTATTTAATTCTTCTATTAATCCAGAATCTTTTATTTTTTTAATATTGTAATATATCTTGAGATCTGTATAATTACTATGGGACATATTTGCTTTATATATTATTAAATTCCTTTCTTTTCTTTCTTTTAATATTTCTTTTTTTGCCAATTTTTTTAGCTGAGAACTTGCTGTTGCCGGAGCTACTTTTATAATTCTTGCAATCTCCCTTACATTATATTCTTTAGTAGGATTCTCAAAAAAAACTTTAATTATGTTTAATTCTTTGAACATATGTCTGATTTAATGAACATATGTTTAAAAATGTTTCTATTTAGCAAAATCTTTTAATTACTTCATCTTCCATAAAGTGCATTTTTCCTGGAATAACAAAACAAAATGGAGCCTTTATCTTTTTGTTTTTTAAATTTTTTATTTTATCATAATAAATCTTACTATTAAATCCAAGTTGACTGCAAACCAAAATCTTATCAATATCAAAATTTTTATCTTTACAACTTTCTTCAAGTTGCTTTAATGCTTCAATAAAACTTAATCCTATATCAATTAAAATTAAGGAATGTGTTCCAGCATTTTTATTTTCTTTAATAATTTCTAAAAAGCTATAAGTTTTAGGATTATTTTTCCAATCTGGCATACTTACAATCTTTCCAAACTTATATAATTGCAGTCCGCTTTCAGCTATAGCATCAAAAACCGAAGCTGAATAAATTATTTTATATTTTACTTTATTTTTTTTGCATTCTTCAATTAGACTTACATGAGTAGTTGCAAATAAAGGACTACCATAAACAAGCAAAGAAATATCTCTTTTTTTAGCTTCTAAAACTAATTTGTCACTTTCAACATAATCTCTATTTAAATTAGAAATCTTTTTACCTATAACTTTTTCTAATTTATTTAATTTATAAGGAAATTCTACTGTATATCCTTCAAGATAAACTTTCTTAGATTTTTTAACCGCTTCTTTTCCTTCTAAAGAAATTCCCTTCTCATTTAATCCTAAACCAACAAGATATAGCATAAACAAAACAAATAATTTTATTTAATAAATCTTTACTATCTTCTTGATTCTTTAAATCTAATTCCATTTTTATCTATGCACAACTTCAATTTGAGGAAGATATCTTGCGCATTCTTCAGCCAACAATCTTCTATGACATCTTTCTGGGCTTGGTTCTATACAAAGTAAAGTTATATCTTCTTTTAAAGATCTCATTGCCAATTTTTCTACTTCTATTTTCTTCTCTCCTTCTCTTATTTCTTCTAAATATTCAATAGAAAATAAATCCCATCCGAATCCTATTTTATAATAATTACCAACTAAAAAATCTGTTGGAGCTAATATTTTTAACCATTCATCATAACTATCTTTATTTATTAAAGGATGAGTGGTTATTCCATCTTCTAAAGTATGTCTACTCATCACAGAAATTCTTACACCATCTGATTTATCCTTATCTTTCAAGATACTTTTAGTATAAAGCATAAAAATACAATTATAGTTATATTTATTAATATTTATATTCTATAATTAAAAAGATGGCAGTATGTTTTTCAATTAATTCAGATATAAGATTAACATTAAAAAGAAAATTTTTAATAAATAAAAAATCTCAAGCGCATGTAGAAATGATATTAGCTACAACTTTGTTTGTAGGATTTCTAGTTTTTTTATTTATTTTCCTTAGATCTTCTTCTAAAATAACTAAAGAACTTCCTATAGACGATGTAAAATTAACTATTATAAAAGAATTAGAAGAAAATATAGGCAAATTGTCTGTTGTTTTGAATTCCGAAACTAACTGTTTTGATTTAACTGATTTATATGATGAATATGGAACTAATTTTAGAGCTGTACAAGATTCTAACAAAAAAAGAATAACAATTTATTATGGAGATTTTTTTGAGAAAAATTATCAGCCATGTGATCCAAAAAAAAAGGGTTTTAAAGTAGGAGTTTATATAGAAGAGAAAATTATATCAGAAAGAAATATAGAAAAATTAACCGCAGATTATAATTCAGATTATTCTGAATTAAAACAAAGATTAGGAATAGAAAATTTTGCTTTTGAGTTTAAAGATAGAGAAAGTAATATAATTGAGAGATTTAGTGTTCAAGGAAAGATCCCTCAAAATGTAGACACAATATCTGAGAGTTTTCCTGTAAGAATAATCAATAACAAAGCAGAAATATCTGAGCTTACATTAAATATTAAAGTATGGAAATGAAAAACAAAAAAGGTTTCATAAGAATAATAGAAGTATTATTTGCCATTTTAATAATAGCTGGAGCAGTTTTAATTTTAATATCCAACAACCTAAAAAACTCAGATATTTCAGAGGAGGTTTATGAAAAACAAAAATATATATTAAATATAATTTCAAATAACGAGCAGATGAGAAATGAGATAATCAATGGAAATACCGATTTAACAAACAAGTTTATTAAAGATTCTATTCCAAAAAACTGGCATTTCTCTATATGTATAACAGAGATAAATAATATATGCGATAATTCTCCATCAGAAAATAAAGATATTTATGTATCAGAAACAATAATATCCTCTTCTTTAACAACTTATAATACAAAAAAATTAAGATTTTTTATTTGGAGGTAAATAAAGGTAAAATTATTACTTAAAACTTATTTTATATAAATGTAAATTATAAAGAATTTGCTACATGTTTTAATGGTAGAAATAATAAAAGAGAAAAGAGAAATAGATGGAATAATTTCTGAAAAAATTAAAAATAAAAAGCTTATCTTTACCACCCATTATAGAATTAGCTCATCAGAGAAAGGAATAGATGATGAACAAGTAAAAGAAATATTTTTACAATTTGAAAAGATTTATGCAATAGAAAAAGAAATTTTAAAATATGGAGATATAGGATATGAATTATTTTATAGGCTAAAAGATAATACAGATTTTTCTATAGCAACATGCCCAAAAGAAGATAAATTAATTATGTCCGAAATGTTGAAAACCTCACCATTTATGGTGAGGTCGTTTCGGAGCATCCTAAAAAATTCCCATTTGAAAGAAAAATCGCCGATCAAATCTCCGCCTTTAGGCAGAGGTGGCGATTTTTCGGGAATTTTTTTTGATAATTCATGCGGTAAAATACAAGAGAAGCATTGGTAAAAGATTTGATGGGAAAACAATTAATTAGTATTAATTATGGGAAGTTCAACAATATTATAAGGAACCCTTTCTACTTGATTTTCAGTCTGCAAAATAAAATAAATTAAATAACCATCTATTTTTTGTTGAAATACAAATTCAGCGTTTGTCAGATTATTCAATATTTTAGAATCTATATTTAAAGATTCAAGATATTTTGATACTTCCAAAATCTCAATTCCTACAGCTTTATTTTCTGTTGTAAAGTCAACTATCAGATTCAAAACTCTTATACTTCCAGTTACTTTTTTATTTCTGTCATTACATGAAATAAATAATCTATCTGAAAAATCATCATAATGAAATATAGTTTTCTCCATTATATTTAATTTATGTTTAGTTATTATATAAGGTTTTCCGTAGAATAAAAAAACAAGGGGGGATAGCATTAAGAAGGAGATTTGTAAAAGTTCTTAAATGCCAAAATATATAAATATAAAAATCTCAGTTTATAAAAAGGTGTATGATGAATAAAATCTTTAGTTTAATTACGTTTATCTTTTTATTTTTATTATCTGTAAATTTTGTGTTTGGAGTAGTTTGTACGACTGAAAGATTTAGTTTTTATTCAGGATCAGAAATAAGAGATTTTGTAAATAGTCATCCAGAAATGGAATCTAAGATTAAAATTCCAGATGATACTAGTGTTTGTCCTTTAAAAGATAGGTCTTATTCTCCTTGTTCTGGTTCAGCCCGTTTTGATGATATAACTACATTAAAGATATGTGAATTTAAAGGTTATACAAAAGTGATATCTAAAACTTCTAGCTTTTATAATAGCCCTGCCGATAACACTCTCTGGAATTGGGATACTACAAAAAATAATGGAGTTGTTCAATGGGCAGATGTTGCAGGAAATCAAATCTTAGATGTTTTAACCTGTGAAAGAGAAGTATGTCCTAAGCAATGCAACGACGGATCAGATAATGATAACGACGGAAAAAAAGATTATCCAATAGATGAAGGATGTGTAGATGCAAATGATGATAATGAAGCTGGAGAGCCAATAGGAAATTTTGATGGAGTAAATAATTGCCAAAATGTTTACGGATGGACTTGTGATAGTGATGATTTTAATAAAGCTATAGATGTTCATCTTTATA